>JABEBW010003382.1_pt1 | contig 16909 bp, 23 predicted proteins | sample 7245961 | NCBI WGS metagenome assembly JABEBW01 (sample SAMN14506364, study PRJNA622280) | hot springs metagenome | biome: hot spring [ENVO:00000051]|acidic hot spring [ENVO:00002120]; feature: spring [ENVO:00000027]|sediment [ENVO:00002007]; material: sediment environment [ENVO:01001048]...
AATCATAGCATTTAGTATCGGGAATACTGTTAGTACAATTATCAACAAAAAAATGAGAAGAATGTTTTGGAATACCTGAACATTCTTTTCATATTTTGTATTTAGCTTCAGCGCGCCTATAAAGAAAAGGCTAATTGTCAGTATTACAATGGATGAATACAACAGATAACTTTCAACACTCCATAGGGGAAGAAGCGATTCTTTAAATGTAGTTGAATAAGCCAGTTGAATCATAATTCCAATTGTCACAATCATAACTGCTGAACCCATCAGAAGGAGATACCTAGAGAAAGAAGGGTTTATTATACCGTGATATTCTTTTGTTAATGAAATTTTACTGTCTGACGGATCTAAGAATGCCATGGTTAATATAAATAGAATACAGGTATATAACTTTGTCTGCCAAATGTCATACTAAGTTATAAAATTATATGATACTCATAGGGAATGAAAACACAAGAAGAATATGCTCATCAGGCTCCTTACTAGCTTTATTTTCTAACTCACTTTCATCTAGAAATTTTCTATATAGTGTGTTAAAATTTTTCATTACCTCCTTTGAGAAGGTGCCCATAGAGAGAATTCCATAGCCCTTCAGATCTGATTTTAGTCTTCTTATTTCGTTCTCGTTTGCAATCTTAATGCCTTCAGATATGATGTTTAAAAGAATTGAGCTGGCTTTAAGTGATGAAACTAATAGTTGCCTGAAGCTTTCTTCATCCAACTTTTCTACTTCTGAAAATAAATCTTCATAGCTTATAGTATCAAGTAGTGATATATTCAGTTTATAATATTTTTCAACGTAATTTTTGATTATCTTTGATTCAGAAGGTACTAGCAAGCCAGATTTTACCATATCCTTCACCGTCTGATATAAATTAGATCGTGAAGTTCTAATGTATTTTGATAATTGCGTAACAGTCATTGATTTGTTTTTTAAAAGTAATGTGATGATTAATACTTTTGTCTCATTCCTGTATGCATCTAGAAGCAATTTTATTGTCCTTCCCTTGATATTGCTGGAATCCTGCATTAGCTAATAATTTATATATAAGATATAAATCTACCTATAAGGACAACTTATATGACTCATGAGAAGCAAACATTGTGGTCAATAAAAAATTTCAAAATGTTAATCATTCACGCGGGAATAGGAAGGTATGGGTTTTCGTCTTTTGATCTAGTGATAATATGGGTGGTACTTTTTTTGACACACTCCCCCTTTCTTTCAGGACTTGCTGATGGAATGTTGTCATTTCCTCTTTTTTTAAGCTTTTTTGTGGGAGCCTTTATTGATAGAACATCAATAAAGAAGCAACTAGCTATACTATCTGCATTTGCAAGAGCTCTTTCTATGCTGATGATTTTTGTCGGAATAATTCTTCGAAACGAATTTTTAATTATATTATTCATATTTTTATCAGCGTTTCTAATAGGATTCACTTCTGATGTGCTAAATTCTATTAGAGCCTCATGGACAAAGGAATTTCTGGACCAGAGACTTTATAAAGCTGGTACCTCAGCACAAAGTTCTGTATACTCTGCAGCAGAGGGTGCTGGATACATTTCTGCGGGAATATTAATAAACTTTGGATTAGCTGGTTCCTTCTTAGCGCTTTTCTTGGTATTTAGCATTTCAATTATTCCGTTAATAATGATTACAAATCTAAAGAAAGTAGATATTGAAAATGAAGAGATACTTTTAAAAGTAAAGGAAGGGATAAAATTTATCAAATCAAATGCTGCGCTTTCACAGATAATGCTGATAACCTTCATAGGAAATTTCGTCTTCGGTATGGCCGGAGTAATATTCGTAGTGCTCGTTCAGATGCACTTTCATATGTCCTCTTTCTATGTTTCCTTAATTTTTGGTTTTTTACTCCTCGGAATAGTTTTTGGATCTATGCTTGCCCGTAGCATTTCGGGAAGGTTAGGTACAATATTTCTCTTCACATTTTTGGTCATAGGATTTTCTTTGGTTTCAGTTTACTTTATAAATATAATAATGCTCATACTTGTTCCAGCTTTCATAATTGGTATTGCTATTGGGATTGTGAACGTTGCCGCAGGTTCAGCATTACTGAAGATTATTCCACAGAACTTGATGGCCAGGATCGAAGGAGCATTCAGTACGTTTAGCGCGGGAGTTGTTGCATTTTCCGGAATGATCGGAGGTATGATTGTACAGCTGGTAGGTTATAGTTACAGTTTTATTCTTTTGGGTGCTGTAATTGTTATTATCTCTCCCCTTTCAGTTATTTTCAAAAGTTTGAAAATGTTGTTCATTTGACTTATTTGATTTAAGGGATCACCTTCAAGCGAAAGTAATTGTCAGAAAATTGAGAAGAAAGCATGAAAAAGAGATATAAACTATGATTTCAAATTATTAAGATAAATGTGTAAAATCAAGAAGCAAAATGATTCAGATTCCATTTGCTAAAATATCCTTTTATTTTACCAAGAGCTGATAACTATATCTCTGGCTTCCGTCATATTTTTCAACTTTTGGTAGCCTATTTCTCTGGATCTAGTTCTCAATCCACAGTCAGGATTAATCCTAAGTTGCTCAGGTTCCAAAAATTTTAGGGCATATTTTATACGACTGGCAATTAATTCTGTTGTTTCAACTTCATTTATGTGAACATCCGTTACACCCAGTCCTAGACCTATTTTTCTTGATGTTGTCTCAGCAACTTCCTTGAATTTTTTGACATCATAAAATCCTATTCTCTCGCCTTCAATACTCATTGAATCCCTATTTGCAAACTCCAGGTTATAAAAATCAATATTCATTTCGGGGATAATGTTGAACAGGAGGCCATAATCTTTACTATAGCATACGTGCAGATGTGCTTCAACTCCACTTATGTTCTTCAATGATTCATTTATTGAATCTTTTACTATATCCATCTCAGACGGATGAGTGGTTGTGGCAGGTTCGTCTATTTGAATCTCTAATTTTGAATCACCCCATATACTTTTGATTTCCCTTATCTCCTCGTTGATTATTTTACCGAATTCCATAGAAAGTTCATATCTATTCCCATAATATTCGTTGAATGACCAGTCCATGAGAGTATAAGGGCCTGTAATTGGAATCTTCACATTGCTCTTTTTAAGTTCCTTTAGTAATCTTATCTCCTCTGCATGAAAACTTCTCTTTCGGCCCAATTTTCCAACTACACTTCCTTTATTATAATATTTATTGTCAAATGATCTTACAGGGCCATAAACTGTTATGCCATTCATTCTGGAAACGGGATGTTCATACATTTCCCATCTGAACATTTCTCCGCCAACGCCTATGTTGTCCAGCCCTGCTTTTTCAAATATTTCAATGGTCTCCTTTGTTGCCTGGGTAGCAAGTTTATTCAATTCATTTTCATCAAGCGATCTGAACCTTCTTGAAAGGTATTCCGGTTTTCTAAACGAACCTATCTCCTGAGTTAATAATATCTTTTTACTCATGCTACAAGACCTCCCATCAAATTTAATTTCATATCCGCTGTCTTTCTTGGAAGGAAATCAAAATAATTATTATGTGTAATCAGAACATCAGGAAAATCCATTACAAGAGAGTTTAGTTTTTTATGAATTTCACCATCAATACGCGTCGTGCTGGAATCAATTACAGGAAAACCAGGGAGGTTACAATACTTTGCTGATTTGTAAACATCATTAGTTATTATTGAAAACAGGGAAAGGTCTCCAGGACTTTCTAAACTATATTTTTCAGGTAACCTCAAGAAAACTTTTTCCTTAAAAGAATTATATATTTCAAGTTCAACCGGGCTTTCTTCGTAAAAAAATACATAATTACTCTTTCCCTTCTTAATTATCTCTGAGTAAATGTTAAGAATTTTTTCAGAAAAATTTTTCCAATTCAGTTTTGATTCTGAAAGCTTAAAAAATGTTCCAATGCCTGGAAGAAATGTTACGTAGCCTGAGTTATCTGGAACATAGTATGCAGGATAAGGAAGATCGTATTCTTGAGGCTCTTTATTTTCATACAAATCATCTATCCCTTTAATTTCATTAACTAACGGCATTCTGTAAAACGTGTTAGTTTCGTAAAATCTTGTTAGTGGTCCTACCTCCATGCCTTTAATACTTGATGCCAAGGGTCTGAAAATGTCGTGCCAATTGAATAATGGATCTGTAAAATAGTCAATTTTACTGCTCTTTACCATGTTATAGAATTCATTTTTTTCTTCCTGTATCAACTTCGACAGATCATTAGTATTAAAAAGTCTCCTCTCCCATCTGCCTATAGATATTCTAAGTCTCTCACTTCTCGGATATATTCCATATACTAATTTTCTAATATTCATTTAATCAAGAGTGAACATGAGGAAACATAATAATATATTTTTGCTATCAAATTTAACTATAAAACTCTAAATTGATTATAAATGTAATGCAATTAGACATAAAAAAAGGTTTTAAGAGCTTATATATTCTTGTAACGACAGTGAAACTTTCGGCGACTTATGGCGGATAGTCCTGAACTTTGAAACAGTATAACGAAATTTTTTACTTTTCTATTTAATCTGCATCCAATTTTTGTGATCTTATATATCTGCTATGAAATTAGAAAAATATTGCAATATTAAAATTTGAATATGATAAAATTAAGAACAGGTTGAAAGCTATTAAGAGGTCTTGTGAATTTTTCTTTAAATAACCGCGTAATGATGATATTGAAAAAAAGACTTATCTAAGCTAGCAATGGAAGATGGTGACAGCATGATTGAAGCATTTATAGGAAAAGGGGGAGTTGGAAAAACTACCCTAGCCTCCAGTTACGCACTTGTTTGCTCTGAATATGGTAGCACTGCACTTATTTCAACCGATACCATGCCATCTCTCAATTACATGTTCCCTGAAAAAATAAAGAACTTGTCAGTTTATGAGATAAGTGAAGAAGAAATAGCGAATGAATGGATAGAGAAGTATGGGGATGAGGTATACAGTATACTTTCAAATTTTTTTGAAGTCGATAAAGATATTATAAGCCATATAGCAAATGCACCAGGTGTTCCGGAGGAATTTATGATATCTAAGATTGTGGAGATAAAAAATAGTAAAAAGTTTGACTATGTTATATGGGATACACCGGCGTCTTCATCAACAATGCATTTACTTTATCTTGAAAATGATTTTTATAATCACATTGGGAGAGATATTCGCTTTTACCTTAAAATGAAAGATGCTTTCAAGGTATCGAAAACACTGGATATTCTCGAGGAATGGAAACATCTTGCAGAAAATGTATGGAATGAAGTTAAAAGTTCAAATTTTTATCTGGTGCATACCGATGATGAACTGACTATAGTACAGTCCAATCAAATAAGACTAGATCTGAAAAGACTTGGGATAAGTATATCCAAAACAATTTCCAACCGCACTAGGAAGGGAATATCGGAAATATCCGTACCTGAACTAAATGGTACCGCTAGGGAGATCGCTCAGAAGGCCAAGCCTTTTATGAGGCAATTATTTAAAAATATACACGGTAAAAATAATATACAAATCCATTAAATTAGCCTCAACTTCGCTCGACAGAGCTTATATACTTATACAAATTTCAGTCTATAATATAAGATGCTTAATCCCCAAATTAAGTCCAATTTATAATAAAATCCCTATGGCTTATCGAAATTGATATAAGAATTGGTCCCAAATTGCTAAGTTTATTTCTAATATTATAATCCTTGAATTCACTTTTATAGTAAACATTTAGATAAGAAGTTCATTCATAAATTAGAAATGTTTGAATACAGCAGAGATTTTAATGAAATTGTTTAGAATCAAACTAAATATGGTCTTAATAAGACTTAATAATATTAAATAAGTAAACTACCAGTGGCAAAGGTTATGCTGCACTCCTCTGGCAATTTAGGAAAAATCAAATATATATTTGAAAAAAGCGCAGTCTCAAAATTCTGTTTGCCATCTTTTTTATTTCAATTACCCTACTTTTCTGGTCAGTTAAGGTTTTTTATAGAGATTATTATCTTCTTTATTTAATGAGATAATTTCCATTCTACAGTATTTTTCTATATATAGGATTAATATTCAATTACATCAAGTTTGCATATGGTTTTTGAACCAATCCAGAGTGATATTTATACCATCGCTACAAGTAGTAAAATGGAATTCTGGATGTTTTTCGTTAAACTTCGAGCAACCGAGAATATATGGATTCTGGTACTCATACGGAAGCTCCGTTAATTTCCTTATATTGGGATTTAAGAGCCCAGCTAGCGTAAGAAATTTCCTCGATAAAACCTTTAGTTTAAGATTTGAATTGAGTTCATTCAATATTATTGTTAAGAATTTCTTTGCAGTAATTATCTCTCCCGCTATATGATATACTTCACCAAATGAAGTGGGATCTTCCATTAGCGCAAGCGTAGCTATTGTGGAATCATTTATGAAAGTGAAATTATGCAAAATATCTGCATTTATAGGCCAAATTGGTGATCTTAATTCAAGGGGTCTACTAAACATCGCTTCATACAGGTCGTTCGTTATCTTAGGACCATAAAAGTCTGCAAATCTTGCTTACATTTTTTAAGCATTACAGGGGAAAATATAACAAGAATTCTCTCTAGTTATGGTATTTATATAAATTCAATTGATATTTTTTTGGTAAAAAAGGATTGAAAAACAGATCAAAAGTCATAAAAATTCTCTATAGGAAATTTAAAGGTAAGGAATGCATAATTTAATTTTGATACTTTCATACAAATATAATATGTTAATTCAATTAGGAATATACGTCTTTGACAGTTATATAACCTAACATCTGGTATGGGTCCGCTCGGATTTCATTAAAGTCTTAAGTGATTATTAAACTTAAGACAAAGAATGAATAATTAGTGCCACGTTGATTATGCTTCAAGATTTACTCGATGTAATTTTCTTATTATATTTTGGACAAAATACACACCTGCAATGATTGATAATATTGAAATTAGGTTTGCAAATGAATATACCTTGTCAGATAGTATTGACATTGAAATACCTGCTATCCCTGAAATAAGAAATATGATTCCAAGACCCCATCTGCCCAAATTTTCAACTCTTGAATTTTCTGTATGCACTCAATCCACCTCGAATTATTAACCTTACAAATGCAGCAAGAATAAACAGCACTCCAACTCCAATGGAACCAGCCCAGAGAAGGGATGTAATACCGTATTTATATGTTACAATTCCAAAAATTGATAATGTGATTCCTACCGCTAGACTCATAATTCCTGTCCTGAAAAACCATGGATACTGATTTCCCATTATAAAAGCCACGGAAAAACCTACGGAAACCATGGCAAATACGAGCGGTAAAACTATTGGAAATGCTAATATGAATGATCCATTATATCTCAGATGCTGCGATAGGAATACTGACAGATACAATAAACCACAAGCTATTGCAAAGGCGATTATGGAATACAATAGGTTATGATTTCGTTCATGACCATCATTCATTGATTGCACCCCTTACCTTTGATTGAAACTTTATGAGATTAGAATACATATATCAACTATATTTGTGAATGTGAATTGAATTCATAGTACACTGGACTAAGCGTAGCGAGATTGTGCGGTCAATCGTCCCCTAAAGCGTCCCCTGTCCCCTTCAAATTGCACTCCGCAGGAGTGAATAATGTGCCCGAAGCATGGAGTCCTCTGCTCGGCGTGGGGGTGAGGAAAGGGCACATAGCAATTTACGAAGGCTCAAATATGGTTGGCTGAGTGACGCCAAGTCGAGGGTGAATTTGAGATGGAGCTGTTACGGTTGCCTTCCTTATGATTGGCGATAGATATTATCATTAATTATCTAAGGGGAAGGTTAAAAGTTTATGGCTAACCCGGGTTATTTAGCCGTTAACGGTTAATTATCGATTGATAAAGTATGTCAAAGGATGAAATAGATTTGTTCTTTATAGCCTAAAGATTTGATAAGATAGATAAAACTACAAAGTGAGCGCTATTTTATATTACATACCCATATCAAAGGGATAGAGGGAATTGATATTGTTCTGAGTGGTTTTGTTTTTATTTCTATATATACCTAAATATTCCTATTTACTTTGTTCACAAAACTGGCAACCTCTTCTCCTTCCTTACTTCTTGGAAAGTTATTCTTATTGATTATTGCTTGAGCCTCTTTAAGGTAATCCTCTGATTTTCTTAGATCTTTTTGTTTGTATAAGAAAGATAAAGTTACAAATATTTTAGCCAATTCTATTAACGCTGATGGATCAGATTCTGCCATTTTCTAGTCTTATACAAACGACTTTCAAGGGAATTTATTTTGTCATCATCACTAATATCTACACTTTTTCCATTATTCCCATTAAGAACCTTTATTGAATAATAGTGCTCTGAGTTCTTCTTAATGGAACCTTTATAGTGATTTTTTTTCCAGTACATTGATAGGGTAGTCCCTATTATGGAAAATATAAGCATGGTCATTGGAAGTATAGATTGTAAGTGAGAATCATAGGCAGAACCTGATTCCCGGGGATAGATGAGCTTAGGAACTAATAGAGAAATTATAAGACCCAATAGGGCAAAGATTCCTACTATGAGCAGACCGATTTTCTTTCCACCATAATAATTAAATGTAACTTTAGGCATAATGATCACCTTCTTTGTTAAGAATTGAGTTTAACAATAACCTAATGATTTGCAGACGTAATCCCCCCTTTCTCACAATCTTGAGAGATTCGAATCTTAATAATCTTTGCTAGGGGGTCGCTACAAACTGCATCACAACTAGCATCGCATATTATATAGGTAAAGGGATCCTCTGTGGGGACAATACATTCTTCTGAACAAGATTAAATGCATACTTCATCTGGGTCTACTCCTTCTGAAAGCAATTCACATGCGTAAAAAGGCAATTCATTACTGATAAGACATTATAATGAAGGATCTGATTTTTCTTCTATACTTTCTGAATTAAGAACTAAAATTATATCTATAACCTTTGTTCGGTTCCCAAATGTCTTTGCCGAGATGACCCTGATTTCTTTCCCCTTTACACTGGAAACCTTTTTGGTGTTCAAACTAGTTTTATAGTGCCTCCCCTCCCTGAATATATCATAACTTATCTTTGAGCTTATTTTTATGTCAAATTCATAAATTCCCTGGAATGTGATTAATCTATAAGTAACATCATTGTAGATAACTTGCATACGATCATCTATTATTTTTCTTATCCTTTTTTTCAACCTTCTCCTTCTATTACAAAACTTTTGTACTTTCAACCATTTTTTCCGTCAATTCTCATCATTCTTAATGGTATTTCTATTATCTACTCCTTTCTAGAGGTTTTGCTCTATGTAATATCCGGAGCATTGTTCCCTTTTATACTGCTTCTTCTTTACCATTATTCTCTCTCTCACAATATGCCATTGCCGAGGGTAACAAATAGTCTCTCCTTATCACTGAGTGACATGTGCCTCCTCTCATGGCTGTAATAATACAAACCTCCTCCCATGTTATGGAGTACCTCCTCAGGTTCTTGAGAATGCCATTGACTCTTGCTAGCTTTCCGTTCGTCTCTGAATGCTTCACCTTAGAAAATATATGCCTTATTCTTTGATCACTGATGAAATTCTGTAACTCATTGGGTTCGTTGGGATCGACGTTCTTCACGTTGCTGAAGAACTGAGTTCCATAATCGGTTATGACCTCCCCGGACTTTCTGCATTCCTGAATAGCCTTCCTGAGGATGATCAAAGAGTTCTCTGTTGTAGCTGAACCGAATTATCCAAATCCGACGATTAACCAGGATGTATCGTCCTCGACGACAAGGATCTGATCTTTATTGTATTTCCCGTCCAGTTCGTGTGCAACAATGAACTGGAGTGCATTCTCTCGCATCTGACCCACTTTCGCCGCTTTTTCTTGTCTTTGAATATCTCATTAGTCCTCTTCTGTAATTTTACACTTCTCGCGCTTGCTACGGCACCAACTCCCAATAAAAGGAGTGATACAAGGAAAGCTTAGTACCTTTATAAGAATATATCTGCAAGGATAGTAGTCCTATTGTGCAATAGTACTCCTATTATAAGCTCTATCAAAGAAGCTACAAGGGAAATGTTCCACCAATCATAATCCTATTTAACAGGTTAAATTTCAAGATATCATTGTTTCCTAAATTTCTTCACGAAATCAAGAATCTGCTCTTCTTTCCAAGTATGTTTTCCCACATATCGATAGAAACCTTCATCGTCCAGTTCTCCGTTGATGTACTTTTGAGCAGCCTCATCGAGGAGGCGGGAATGCTTGCTGGAACCTATGGGCTTCTTTATGAATATGTTGCTATACTCAACCGTCTTTCCGTCGGGAGATTTTGTTGCTCCAGGAAGGCCTGATAGAACATCGTGATCGAACTTCCATGTCCTTGTTCCCTGAATCCTCGTCTGTCTAAAGGCCCTCGTGAATCCTCCCGTTCCAAATATTCCTATAACCGGGTTCACACCGTAATCGCGGGCTTTGAACGCCCCATAAAGAAACATAGAAAGACCTATGCCAAATGGTATGGAGAATCCCAGAAATGAACCCCAAAAGCTATATATCAAAGGCTTCTGGTATCTAATAGCAAGCACAGTGTCAATAACCATTATCCCAATCCCCAGTGAAATGTAGACAATTCTGTATTTCATCTGATTGCCTCCTTATGTGGCACACTCATTCTTGTCATTTTCCTACCATTTGTTTCTGAACAGTTACTGCAAGTCTTATATTTTAAATAGAATAATCGAATATAAATATTCCTAACATACTTGATAATACTTTATAATTTTCTTGTTTAGCAGAGTCAGGAGCCTAAATAAGTTTACGTAACATTATGACTAATATTACCCATTTGCATATATTTTCATACATATATATCCCATTTATAAAATGGCATTTTTATTATAAACTTTCGGTTGGGCACAAACTCCTTCTTTGCAGCAAATTTAAAACATCAGAATCATTTCATCTTATCTTTCATATTTTTGCCAGTCCTTGAAATCTATAGTGCGACAAAATGGGCATTGTCTCCTATCACATATGCCGCATCAAAAATATAGAGGTAGTCTGTGATGTCCTTTTAATTGAAGGCTAATATATTTATAACTACAACCACGAAATGCTGTGTTGAACAAATATTTAAACAGCTTGTAGCTTCTTGAGTTCATCATCCTCTTGAATAAATAAGAATACAGAGGTAATAGATTTATTTCTTCACTATTAGTAAGGTTCCGAAGGCTTTACTAAGGGTATTCTCGTAATCGGAGAAAACCTCGTCAGGAAGCCTGCCCCTCCCTTTGAAATTGTAGCCAACTAGGTGAAACTTCAATTTTTTTCCTTCCATACGAAACAGGATGTGGGGAAGAGAAACTGCATTTCCATTTGTGAGTTCTACCTGTCTAATAGACGAATATGGAATAGTTGTGTATTGGGGAGGATTTTCCCTGAGTTTGGATTCTAGGTTACGTTCAATTTCTTGGCCTCTCTCGAGATTTTCTTGTAACATTTCAGCAGTCGCTTCCTGGGTAACTCGATAATCGGACACGGCCCCCACAACAGGGATCATTCTATCAGGATTACTCATGCTTGCAAGATATATATCCGAGAGTCTGTCTCTATTTTTCATTACTGGAAATTGTAATATTGCATCGTCAGTAAATATAAGGTGGTACGTTGTAAATCTTAAGGCAGCGTTATCTATTGAACCAATTATATTGACCATAACCTTATTAGATCATCTAGCTTATTAAATATTTTGCGTTATCGCGATTTATTCAACAGAGCAACCACGAAAGAAACTATTATAGCTAAAGAGATATGATATGTATATCCATTCTAATCTTTATCCCTTTTTGCTTAGATCTGTTTCCTTTCTTCTTTTAACTCCGTTATAAAGAAATAAAGCACCTATTGCAGCTAAAGCGAATGAAGTGATTTGAAAAGCTATTGAATTGCTATGTATGAATAGAATAAAGTAGTAAATGCCAGTTATGCCTAAAATTATAAGAAGAATTGGCATAATATAATAAATTGAATTACTTTTAAAAGCCATAGGTATACTCACCACTCTCAAATATCGATACATTCGCTTGAATATTTGTTAACTCTATTTTCTTTCTCGCTTCTATTCTCTTATTCTGGCCAATATTGTTTTTATTTGTATCAAGGTCTACCTTTGAAAAAAACATTAACTTACCCAACGACCTCAATTCCTTCACTTTCCTTGTTATCATATTTTTAACATGACGTCATTATATATATTCTGTTCTTTAAATATCAAAATGGCATTTTCATTATAGTCTTTCCTTCAGGGAGGACTGCCTGAAACTCATAGCACTCACTGATAAATTTCTCTATATCATTACCTGGAATAACTCTTTGTTTCGATCCATTGCTTGGCAACCCCGCAACATTGTCTCTCAATCGCTTCTGGAAATCCTTGTTTGAAATTGATTCAAGGTCAATTTTGGCTATTTCCTCCTCTTTATAGCCTATTCCGATCAGCAGTTGATTCTGAAGGTATAGCTCTGCGTAGTCCTCAGATATCTCCTGTGTGGTTTCAAGGTATTTTAGGGCCTCTGAATAGGATTACCCTATATCTTCAATTACAGCTGGTGGTAATCTTTTGTTAGTGCTGTATTTTGTTTCTATGTCGCCCTTATGCCCTTTTATAAACTGCCTCCAAGGATGCGATATCAAGCCTCTGGATTCCGTTATGTCTAATCCAGTTGAGAAACAAACGCTTAATATACACGGTTTCATCTTTAGGCCTGTTATTTTGATTGCTTCCCCTATATCTCTTGTCACCAATACTGTTCTTAAGAAATTGTTCTTCTTTATACCTCTAGGATCGAAATTCAATAATGGAGAATCATAGCCTAATTCCTCGCCATTCTTACTTTTCTCATCATGTAATTATTTATGTATTCGATCCCCACCTTCCCTATGAATGTAAAATACTGATTTCTTGGCTTGCTCAATTTTTGCTTTATAAGAATCATTGCAGGTATCCTATCAAAGGTTATCTCATCAACTATATGCAATTCCTTTATGTCTCCTAATCTTAATCCGTCATTGCCTTCGTAATTGCACAAGCTTTCAAGTCTCAATCCTGAAAATGCCATTAATGATATTGCAACCCTTGCCCTTGAAGTGCCTTTTCTCAATATTCTTGCAACCTCTTCATTGCTTGTAACTCTTTCATTAGCAATAGTAGGATTTTCATTCTCTCCCTTAATGTTAACAGTTAACTGTAAACTGATATCTTTGAACTCCAGCCATTATAGTATTACTTTTTTGAATCTCACTATGTAAGAACCTGCCTTGCCTTGCTTCTCAAGATCCCTTACTAAATCAATGAAATTGTATCTGCATTTCTTTTCGTCAAGCTTTGCCCTTTTCAGGATTTCATCTGGATTTGTATTATTAAGAATGCAATAGTATCCTAGTTTTTCTCAGATAGAATGGTGCGGTTACTATTGATTTTGCGCTAAGATTTTCATACTATCTTTTGAAGGTCGTTATACTTTGGTTTCATAGTCATAAATAAAGAATTCTTCCTTGCACGAAAGGTATTCCATTAACAAATTAAATGGGCCCGGCCGGATTCGAACCGGCGGTCTCCTCCGTGTCAGGGAGACGTCATAGCCTCTAGACCACGAGCCCTTACACCTCAATTATCAGGGGATTATAATTTTTTGCCTTATATTAGGAGGTATCCGCGAATATCATACCAAAATATTCCTGGACATAGTAATATCTAAAAATAGGTTTCAACGAAGCCTCCTCAATAAATCCTGAAAATGTTAGCATGTTCCAGAAGCTGTCAGGTTTAGCATTCTCTATTATTTCATTTTCAATAGATTTTAGCTTTTCAAAATTATTGTTCTTTAGACTTTCTACGACTAAACTATCATAAACTCTAGCCATTTCAGAATAACCGTAAGGTCCTTTAGGATTGTGAGTGTGAGCCTGATCTGCACTGAAGATTACAGATATATTGTAACTAGACTCTTTAACAATCCTTGCTAAGCATTTACCAAACTCGACAAGAGCACTCCTGTTGTTTGTTCTCCATTGTCCAATAATTGATACCTTCTTAGGATTAAAGAATGTAAGGGGAATTAGCGAGCCAAAATCAACGGGAAATCTAGACAACTTCCCCTCAGCAGTAACAAAATTCACTTCCTCTGTATTATCACAATTTGATATGATCAGCCTATTTATTTCTCTATTTGTATTGTAACTTTTTCTGATGACCTTTTTTTCTATTTTGTAATTTCCATAAAGGTGCTCAGTGTTAATTACAGGGATTGATCTATTCAGTCTTAATGAATGCGGGCTGATTATAATGATGGAATCTGATTTATCTTTTCTAGTATATTCATTTATGGTTTCGAACATAATTCTGCTCTCATCGTTTGGTTGAGAAATTATTTCATCCCCATGGGGAATTATATATGCTTTTTCAAGTACCATAATGATTACCGTAATCAGTTAATAACCTCTGATTTTTAACCATTTGGTATGTTCTGGAAAATATTCTAAGATCAATTCCTTTTGTTGCATTAATGTAGGAGAAAAATTTATCAAAGGAATCTAGTATGTTTCCCTTGCTAAGAGCAGTCTTAACATTTTCCCTGACCTGCCAGACCCCTAGAGGCATCGTATAATCACCTGAAATGAATCTTGCAACAATTATTCTTCCCTGCACATTCTTCCTCTTCATATAATCCAATATGGGCAACTTTGCTGCAAAGAAAGAACCTCCTATCTTTGGATTTAGAACTCTTCTCCTCATATCCTCGTAATCACCTTCGACTATCTCTCCTTTATTTCCAGTCCATATTGAACCATTGTTCCAGTCCTCAATCATTTCGAATGAATAAGGTCCGGGGAATATACCTATGAAATAAGTGTTCCCTATATTGGAAAAGTAAAAAAATTCATTCTTATCCGTAAATTGGTATGTAATAATATCTTCTAAAAGGGAATCTGATATTGTCTTATCTACTGCAGTGATTGACCACCTGGTTGGAACTATTTTTCTTCCCTTATTCCTTCCGAGCATCCCCGCCGAAAGCATCTTTTGTATTGAATATACTGAAGTTTCATCATACAGCAAAACTATAGCTTCGCTGGCTGGTATATCAATATCATAGTACATTTTCTCCAGAACAGGATCTGAAGAGCTTCCGCTATGTTCAAATTTTCTTATGTATCCACCAGGTCCAAACGGTTGAGTTTCAGGTGATAGATCAATTTTCATCTCTCTTTTGCTGTATAATAGTTCGGCATCCACATGTTTTCTTGATAATATTAGATCATGAACATCAGAAAGGAAGCTATCAGGATTTGATGCCTCATTTATCTTTATTACTTTGTATCCTCTATACAATGAAAACCTCATCTCAGCTATCTTGTCAATACTCAGCGGAACCCAGAGATCAGGTTTCTCATAAATCTCTGTATCTCCCATTATAGGAGGGAGAGCAGGTCCTATCCTTACTTTAGGATAGCCAAATGAACCAACAAAAACAGATGGAGGCGAAGAGCCCTGAATATAATCGGTATTCAATCTAAGACTGGATGAAGAGTAGAATTTGGACATTATGGGACAGGATGACTTTCCGCAGAGCAGTTTAACTCCCTTGCAGGAAACGCAAAGAGAGGCAGGTATCCTATCGAAATCTATATTCATGTTCCTGGTGGAAGAAGATTTGGAATCCCATCCTCAATAGGGTATTTGTTACCACATTTCTCGCATACAAGTGTTCCAGATATTATCTCCCCTTCCTCCTCTTTATCAACCAATAACTTCAGATCGCCCTTGCATACCGGGCAGCATATTATGTCCAAGAGATCTTTATTCATATTTTTAATATCTTTTTCCCATAAATAAGGCATGCGGAAGGAGATCTGAATTTTTTTATAACTATTTCAGAGAATCCTGCTACCTCCATCTCCTTCTTTATAGTATAAGGATCCTTAAAATTCTTGACACTTTCAGCAAGATAATTGTATGATTCACTCTTTGATATATAATTTCCAAGACGTGGCATCAGATCATAAAAATATAAGGAAAAGAACTGAGAGACAAACGGTCTCCGTTCCGGAAATGCATCAAGATTTGCCATTATTCCGCCATTCTTCAGTATCCTGAAAGATTCGCTGAAATAATCGGTTGTGGATGGAAGATTTCTAAGGACAAATGAAGACATTATACCATCTGCAAAGGAATCTCTAAAAGGCATCTTTGTGCCTGAACCAAGTATCAGATCACCCTTGTACTTGCTCTGCATCATCATCTCCTTTGTAACGTCTATCCCTATTATCCTTGCACTCCCTCTATAAAAATCTCTTAGCTTACCGGTCCCTGTGCCTACGTCTATAATTATGCCAGAAGGGGGCATTCTTTTTACAAGTTCAATTCTCCAGAAGACATCCATGCCCATAGACATAACTGTATTCATCTTATCGTATACATTTGGAATCTTTTTAAAGACGCTCTTAACCTTCTCTACTTCAGGCATTCTATCCATTAAGATTTTAAAGCTATTGTAATTTACTATGTCGTGGAAAAAATAGTAATCAGTATGGGCGGTTCCATATTTGAAAATGCCCTCGAAAAGGATGTCAAGTCAACAATAGATGTTTTCAGGAATTATGATAATTATGCAATAGTTGTTGGTGGTGGTCCCCTAGCAAGGGAGAGGATAAAATTTCTGCGTGAATTAGGTGCATCTGAATACCACCTTGATAAGATGGGTATACAGGCAACAAGATTGAATGCCCTTACCATTTCTCTTGCCCTCGGGAATTTAATACCAATTCCATCTAGCATTGATGAAGCGATAGATATTCTTCAATCGTA
>JABEBW010004081.1_pt1 | contig 16880 bp, 16 predicted proteins | sample 7245961 | NCBI WGS metagenome assembly JABEBW01 (sample SAMN14506364, study PRJNA622280) | hot springs metagenome | biome: hot spring [ENVO:00000051]|acidic hot spring [ENVO:00002120]; feature: spring [ENVO:00000027]|sediment [ENVO:00002007]; material: sediment environment [ENVO:01001048]...
ATCTAATATATGTAAAAAAATATTTCCAGAAAAAAATTTTATCTTTTCATTAAAGCTTACAGAAAAGAACAAATTTTGAATTTGTTTATTTTAACTAAATGGCCAGAAGAAGAATTTTGGAAAAATCCCAAATAATTTCCTGATTAATAGAGAGTGTTCGTTCTAAAAAGGTAAAATTTATAATTCACAAAAAGTTTTAGCAAATGTGAATCTATACTTAATTCTTTCAGACGATCTTACCGGTGCAAATGGAGTTTCTGGTATGGCTCGAAAATTTTCTTTTTCTGCCACCACAAATTCTATGAAAATTATAAACGATTTTCAAATTATAACCATAAATACACTTACAAGATCCATGGATCCAATAGAAGCAAAGAATAAAATTGAGTCCTATATTGAAATCTTTAATAGAAATGATTTTTATTTTGCAAAAAGAGTGGACAGTACTTTGAGGGGAAATATTGAAGATGAAGCTCTACCAGTCTTGAAATATTACAGTATTGTTTACACGGACACCATACCAGAATATGGTAGGTATACAGAAAGTGGAAATACTGTTTTTCATGATCAAATAATGTCATTGAAAAACATTTTTAAAAAAATAAAAACAAAAATTCTTACACTTGAAGATTTTATTAATATTGATGAAAATGAAGGTACAATCTATATAGTAGATACAAAAACATATGATGATTTGGAAAAACTTGCAAAAGAGATTGTTAAAAGGAAAATGATACCAATGGATCCAGGACCATTATGTGCAGAGGTGGCAAAAGTCTATTTAAAAAAAGAGAACTTGGATCTACCGAAAATAAAAATCAGGGGAAACATTGCTTTTGTTGTTGGGACCACACAGTCACAAACATTAAAACAGATAGAATATGCGAGAAAATTTGGCATAAGTGTTATACATCTTAAAGATTTTGATAAAAGTATAAAAGAAGATGTTATTATACAATTCAATCTTATGAATGATAGGGAATACTTAAATAAAAAAATTTTGGATTTAATGGCAGATTTTGATGCAATATTTGTGAGTGGAGGTGAAACAGGGAACATCCTCTACGATCTATCCCAAATAGATTACATTGAAAGTTTAGGTCAATTTTATCCACTTGTGGGTACTGGTAGAATCAGGGGAGGTGTATTAGATAGTAAAATCATTATTACCAAAGGTGGAATGATTGGTAATGAAAGCACTTACATTGAAATAGTGGAAAAGTTAAAAGGGTGATGAAAATATGATAAAATTGGGCATCACGTTGGGTGATCCGGCAGGAATTGGCTATGAGATTGTAGCAAAGGCATTGAAAAGATCATGGAAAGCTGAAATTTACCTTATAGGAAATATGGGAAATTTTAGAAGAATTTTAGATTTATTGAAAATTAATTCATTGATCTTAAAAAAAATCAATTTCGTTGAAATTCCAGGTGAATTGGTGGATTTTGGGAAACCTTCAAAAGAGGGAGGAGAAATCTCATTAAAAAGTGTAAAAAAAGGTATTGAACTTGCCATGAAAGGTGAAATTGATTCACTAGTAACTGCACCAATAAACAAAGAAGCCTGGAAACTTGCAGGTTCTGAATATATTGACCATACATCATTACTTGCGAACTTAACAAAAAGCAAAGAGGTTTCCACGGTTTTCGAAACAAAGTCCCTAAGAATAATTTTTATGACAAAACACATACCCCTTTTGGAGGCCTGTAAGTCCGTAACACGTGAAAATGTGGAAAATGCAATTGTACAGGCATACAAAGCGCTAAAGGTTTTTGGAATTGAAAATGGATCTATAGCTGTGGCTGCATTAAACCCACATGCTGGTGAAGATGGTATAATTGGCAGGGAAGAGATTGATGTTTTAAAACCTGTTATAAAAGATATGAAAAATAAATATAACGTTCATGGACCTTTTCCTGCGGATTCCGTATTTTACCTTGCTTCTAAAGGCGTCTATGATATAGTTGTTTCTCTTTATCATGATCAGGGTCATATTGCAGCTAAAATGTACGACTTTAGAAGAACAATTAGCCTCAATCCTGGTTTGCCTTTTTTACGAACATCCGTTGATCATGGGACAGCGTTTGACATTGCTGGGAAAGGCATTGCAGATGAAACAAGCATGGTTGAAGCAATAAAAAAGGCAATAAAATATTCCAAAACTTACAAAGAAAGAGTTAAAGAAATATTTTAGAAAAGACGTGCCATATCTATCTTATTATAAATAGTTCTTTCAATACTTGATTAAAAACCTTTAAAAAATAATGTACGAGGCGTTGATCTTTAGTTAAGTGTGCTTAAGTCAACTACCCCATCCTTTCGGATGGGGTCTTTTCGCTCATAAAAGATAAAAATATTTTTAAAAATCGTTGTTATGGATCTAAATTTCTTTCCCATATCAAATTTGTATCATGGATTTCTTCAATTTTAGAACTTTAGCTCCAGGTTTTTAACTCTAACTTAATTTATGTGTTTAATGAGAAGATTTCAACTTCATTCAGGAATAATTTAAAAATATTGTTGTGATTTTTAAAGATATTTTTCTATGATTCTTGCAACATCATTGCTTATAGGTAGCATGGGTTTTCTGTATCCACCGGATAGATTGAATTTATGGTACAACGCATAATAGTAACCGGATGGAAAATTTGCGAGTGAAAGGCTGTTGTAAAGATTGTTCACCTGTATCTGTATAGATTTTGCTTTATCCATATCTTTTTTCACATAAGTATTGTAAAGTTTAACGATAAGATCTGAAAAATTGGATGTACCGCAAACTCCTCCATCCGCACCAAGAACTAGTGAAATCAATAAAAGATCATCCTGTCCCTGAAAAATAGAGAATCTACCATCCTTCAGATCCATTAGTTTGGTGAAGTATCTCATATCTCCAGAACTGTCCTTAATTCCCGAAATCTGAGAATACTGTGATTTTAGATATTTTATTGTTTCAATATCCACATAGGAATTTGTGAATTGAGGAATATTGTAAATAATAAGATCTGCATCCACTGCCTTTAATACACTTTCAAAGTGATTTATTATCCAGCGCTGATCGGATTTAATGTAAAAAGATGGCATCAAAACCAGAGCATCCACACCTGTATTCACTGCATGCTTGGCTAGATCGATCGCACTCTGGGTATCAGCTGCACCTATTCCAGCAAAAATTTTCAATGAAGAAATTTCACTTATCTTCTCAAGCATTCTTTTTCTTTCGTTCATGGTGAGAAAAGGGAAAAGGCCTGTTGAACTTGAAGGAAAAATGCCTGAAACACCTATGGATTTTAAGTAATCAACCGTTATGTTCATTGCATCATAATCCACAGATTCATCCTTTTTAAATGGTGTTAAAAATGGTGTTACAATTCCATTGTATTTCATAGTTAATAAATGGTATGGTCAATATTAACTTTTTGTATCATAAGTTTTTCAATTTTTCATGCAACCTATATGCTGTTGTTATAACAGCCAGATGGGTCAATGCCTGCGGAAAATTTCCCAAAAGCTCATATGTTTTTATATCAAGTTCCTCGGAAAAAAGATCCAGATGGTTCGATTTTTGCATTACCTTCTCGAATGCATTCTTGGCTTTTTCAATCTGACCTAACAAAAGCAAATCATCGATGTACCAAAAGGAGAGTAAAAGGAAAAGATTATCTTCACCTTTAATTCCATCTTTTATATTGTATCTTTTGAAAAAGTACTGATCATACATAAGATCTTTTTCTATCCTTTTAAACGTATTTTTAAATCTTGTATCGTTTGAAGAAACAAATCCAACAAGAGGTAACCTTAACAGTGCACCATCCATAAGTTTGCTCCCATAAAATTGAACAAAGCTTTCAAGGGATCTATTGTACCCTTTCGTTAACACATCTTTTTTTATAGTGTCTGCAATGTTTGCCCATGTGACATATGGACCAGAATAGTTCAAATCTTTTCCTATTTCAATTGCCCTTTTAAATGCTAGCCAGGCCATTACTTTTGAATAAACATAATGTTGCTTTTTCCCTCGAAACTCCCATATTGATGAATCCTTTTTCATCCATTTATCCTTTAGATCATCAAGAAGATTGATTACAAAATCCCACAGGTATGCGTTCACAAGTCCCCCGCTTCTCTGGAAAAAGTAAATGGCGTTAATCAATTCACCATATATGTCGAGCTGAAGCTGGGTTCTTGCCTTATTACCGAATCTAACAGGTTTGGAACTTAAATAACCTTCAAAATCTTCCATAACAAATTCTTGGAAATTTTTGATGTTATTTATTGAGTATAACGTTCTCAGCTTTGACTCTCTTCTCAGTCTTTCCATTAGATCATAGAGGAATTTTGCAGCTTCTTTTCTGTATCCAAGAAGGGATAAGGATTCAATCACGTATGCTGAATCCCGTATCCATGTAAATCTGTAATCCCAGTTCCTTTCTCCACCAATGGATTCTGGAAGACTTGATGTGGGTGCTGCAACAATCATACCAGTTGGTTCATATATTAGGGCCTTGAGAACAAGTGCAGATCTCAGCACATATCTTCTATAAAGACCATTGAAGTTACTCTGGTTTACCCAGTTTTTCCAGTATGAGATTGTTTCTTCCAACCTATCAAAGGATTTGTAATCTTTAAGGCGGTGAAGGTTCTTTTCACCATAAACCATTACAACCCATGTGGAACTATTTTTATCCATCATAATTTTTCCAGAGACCATTGAGGGAGAAATTTTCAGCTTAAAATCTGAAACTACTCCTGCAACATTGTTTTTGTTTTTGAACAAATAACCGTTATCTTTCTCAATGACCTTTATTTGAAATCCACCATAATTGAAAACTGGCTTGAATTTTATATCTATATCAACATCTTGAGTAGGAGCCTCAACCAATCTATGAATTTCTGGAAAATAAATGGTTGAATATTCCGATGTTGGCATGAAATCCGTTAATCTCAATATAATTCTCCTGTTTCTTATGAACTCTGTAACAAGTACATTGGTGTAATCCTCATAATGCTGATGAACAAACAACTTTTCTCTGTTTGAAGGTGATATGGAAAAGTAACCCCCATTATTTTTGTCCAGAATGGAAAAAAACAATGGTAAAGAATTGAAATTTGGAAAACAGGCCCAATCAATTGTTCCATCCAATCCCACAAGTGCTGCTGTCCTATTGTTTGCTATCATTCCATGGTTTTTTATTTTTATGTAACCATCGGCATATACATCTCTTATAGAAATTGGTTCATTGCTTTTCATAATTAATGATCACGCCATGTATTACTGACAACCCAAACAGGTTCATTTTCATCAAAATATTCCTGGCCTTTTGCACTATATTTTTCAATAATTTTTTCGTTAATATCAACACCAATACCTGGTTTTTTTGGAATTGAAAAATGGCCATCTTCAACAGGTGTACTGTTGAATATTAAATCTCTTTTCCATTGAGGGAAAACATCATAGAAAGATTCCTGTATAAGGAAGAAGGGAATATATGCATCCATCTGTAATGTTGCTGCGTTCTGTATTGGTCCAAAAGCATTATGAAATGCCATTTCAACACCAAACGCTTCTGCCATACCTACTATCTTTTTTGCCTCAGTTATACCCCCAGAATTGGTAACATCTAACTGCAGAAAATCAAAAACATTTTCTTTCAAGTATTGTAGTGCCTGGATCTTATTTATTATTCTTTCACCCAGGGCTATACGCAATTTTGTTGAATTCCTGTACTTTTTCAATCCATCAAGATCCTCAGGATGCACAGGCTCTTCCACAAATAGTATGTTATCAAATTTCTCCAATTCTTTGGCTACCATTATCGCCGAATTTACGTTGAATCTACCATGATGCTCTATAAGTAAATCTACATTTTTTCCCACACTTTCGCTTATAGCTTCAATAATATTTATTGCATTATCTATGCCCTCCCTATCAATGTAATCGTAATAATGATAAAATGGATCGAACTTCAATGCTTTGTACCCTTTATTTACCCATTCCTTCGCCCTTTTTGCAAAATCTTCGGGTGTTTTACAATCATTATACCAGCCATTTGCGTATGCCTTTATCTTATTTCTGAATTCACCACCAAGAATTCTGTATAAAGATGATCCAAGCACTTTTCCAATGATATCCCAGGATGCAATATCTATTGCACTTAATGCCGTTGTGGATTCAAAGGATTGTGAAAGATAGAAATCATGTTTGTACCATTCCCTCCTATTTTTTTCAACATTGAACGGATCTTTACCTATGAAAACCCTTGAAACCTCCCTTATTGATTCAATAACAGGTAAAACCCTGAGTGTAGGAACAGCCTCTCCATAACCAACATATCCATCATCGGTTGTTACCCTAACAAGGATCATGGTGGATGCCCATGTTGCACTGCCTATTTCCTGGCCAAGTTCAAATATTTCAATATTCTTAATTTTTGTCATAATATTTAGATATACGGAACAATACTTAAATTTAAGTGAACTTTTCTTATAATTTATGAAAAATCTACTAAAAGTGAATTTAAAGGAAATGCTATTGTTATTCAATGAATAATCAACTTCAAAATTTTTCACGAATTTTTATAGAGATCATAAATAATTTTATGGTAAGAAAGTTTAAATAACGTGCACTTTTTCTATAAATTATGAAAATTTATGATCTCTCTTTTCCCTTTTCGTCTGATATGCCCTATTTTAATGGTGATCCAAAACCTGAAATTGAACAGTATAAATCCATAGAAAAAGATGGTTACAACATTAAAAACATACATATAGGTACACACACCGGCACGCATATTGATGCACCTGCACATTTTATTCAAAATGGAAAAACTATTGACAGATTTTTCATTCAAGATCTTTCTGGACCTGCTACATGCATTGAATATTCACAGGACAAAAAATTAAATTTACCCAAGATAAGATATCCTATACTATTACTTTACACGGGTTACGATCTAGATTGGTACAATTTTGAAACCTTTGATAATTTTCCATACCTCAAAAAGGAACATGCAAAACTATTAGTTAAATACAATGTAAAACTTGTGGGCATAGATTCGCCATCAATTGATAAATATGGTTCAAAAAAGTTTGAAGCACATCATATCCTTCTTGGAAAAAATATACCAGTTATAGAAAATTTGAATTCAAAAATTTTAAAAAATCTTGTGGATAAATCCTTTTACCTTTTTGCCATACCACTCCAAATAAAAGAAGGGGATGCATCCCCTGCAAGGATAATAGCACTGGAGGTATAAATCATGAAAGGCATAATAACCTATCCACCAAACGGAGGTGCAAAATTTTTGGACATTGATATTTATGAGAGAAATGAAATAAAGTTAAAAACACTGTACGTTGGTGTTTGCGGAACTGATAAGGAAATTGTTCTGGGAAAATTGCCCTTTGCAAGACCAGAACATGGCAATACCCTGATATTGGGTCATGAAGCACTTGCTGTAATAGAGGATCCTGGTGAAAGCAAGATCTTTAAAAAAGGGGATGTTGTTGTTCCAATGGTAAGGAGACCTGGGAAATGCAAAATATGTAGTATAGGAAGATGGGATTACTGTGAGGATGGGGACTTTGTCGAAGCAGGAATAAGAGGGAAAAATGGTTTTATGAGGGAAGAATTTTACGATGAGGAAAGGTACCTTGTTAAGGTAAACCAGAAAGATCTTGATATTCTTGTTTTAACTGAACCACTAAAAAATGTAATGAAAATGGTTGAAATTTTCAGATTTTTGTCAGGCAAACTTCCATGGTATTGCGATGATTCAACATACACATGTAAAAATCTCTACGTTTTTGGGACAGGTCCGGAAGGACTCTTAGTTGGATCTGTATTTAAGCATATGGGATTCAATGTAATTGCTGTTAACAGGCACCCTCCAACTGAAAGTGTTTCAAAGTTTCTGGAAATAAATGGTGTGGATTATCTTGACACCTCAAAAGAAAAAATTAGTGAGCGGATTAAAAAGTTTCCCATGGATTTTGCCATTGATGCTGTAGGTTCCATGGAAATCTTATATTCAATTGCTAAAAATATAAAAAACAATGGTATTGTTCTTCTTTTTGGTACATCAGGACAGTTGCTTAATGGAAACAAAGAATTTATAACAGAAATTGTGGATAAAAATCTTTTAGTTGCAGGGAGTACAGATGGTTCAAAGCAAAATTATGTTGAGGCTGTCCAGTTCATTGAAGAGAACGGAATGAGACTTGGATTCAATGTATTGATATCACAGGTTTTTAAATTTGATGAACTTGAATCGATGGATCTTGTTAAATTCTTAACCGAAAAAAGAAAGGATGAAATTAAAAAAGTTATAAAATTCATCTGAAAATCAGAAAAAAAGATATAATGTTCATTTAATATCTACATTGATGATTTTTCTTGATTATAGGGAAAGGAAAATGATCCCCTTGCTTTTGGAAATAGATGATTTTGTGGAAATTACAAATCTGCCCATTGGTGATATTGTTATACCAGTTGAAGATCAATCAATTCTTATAGAAAGAAAAAGTGCTATGGATTTTATAGATTCAATAAAAACATCAAGATTATGGGACCAGGCAGGAAGGATAAAGAACACTGAATATATTTTAAATTTTAAAATTAAAAGGAAAATAATTATGATTCATGAACAGATTCTTCCATCACTGCTATCTGAAAGAATATCCTGGGCAAGCATTTTTGGTGCTATTCAGGAACTTGTTTATGTTTATAACTTTCAGGTTTTTCATGTAGAGACTGATTATGCACTAAAAGAATTTTTAAGGATTTTAATTAAAAGGGAACAGGAAAAAAAGAACGATTCGGAACCTAAAATAAAATGGGAAAAACATGTACCATATACAAAAGATGACCTAACATGGAAATTATATATCCTTTCTTCCATACCCTATGTGGGCGAAAAAACAGCAAAAAAACTGCTTGAGAAATTTGGAAGTATTGAAAAGATAGCTAGGGCCACACCTGTTGAACTTATGAAAGTACCAGGAATAGGTGAGGAAAAGGCTAAGATCATTTACAGGCTTTTGCACTGAAAAGTTAATATAATTTTATCAATTAACTTTTATGATGCAATTAATTTCGTATATTCTACCATACCTGGATTTTCATAAATATCTTCCAGCAGCATATTCTTCAATTCCACTTGTAATACTGTTCCTGATTGGCCTTGCATTGCTTTTAGCAGGAAAGTATGCATGGAAAATAACATTTGCATTACTTGGTGCTTATGCAGGTGGGATGTTTTCCCTCCTTTTTTTAGATGTTTTAATTTCACATAACGTCATACCCTCTTTAACTTCCACTCTCTCTGGCATTCCAGTCATACTTTTTGTTATTGTTGGAGCTATAATTGGTGCAATAATAACCCTGTTTTTGGTAAGGCTTATAGTTTCTGCAGGTCTTGCATACATATTTTTCATTATTGGTGGAATAATTTTAACAAGTATAATATATGCAATAATTCTTGCAATAATTGTTTTTGTAATAGCCTACATTCTCTATGAGAAAATTATTGTAATAATTACGGGCTTTGTGGGTATGGTTTTAGTCTGGTATGTACTTGTGGACCTAAAAGTTTCCGCCACACTTGCTATAATAATCGCGCTCATACTCTTTATCATTGGAATTTATGTCCAAATGTACAGAAAAAAGTCAAAGAAGAAAAAAGAGGAAAAAGAAAATAAATGAGTAATCATATAATATCCATGTGGTTGAAAGGTTCAGCAGTGGTGTGAAAAGCATTGATGCCATGCTAAGAGGAGGATTTGAAGCAGGGCAGATAACAGAAATTTATGGTGGTCCTGGAACTGGAAAGACGAACCTTGTTCTGTTCTTTTCAGTTTTTCATGCAAAAAATGGTGTGAAAAGCGTTTATGTTGATACGGAAAAAATACCACCTGAAAGGTTATATGCATTTACAGATGGAAATGAGAAAATTGGTAAAAATATTCTATTTTACACACCAAAAAGCTTCATAGATCAGGAAAATATTTTAAGAAACGTTTACAACCTTGTTTACGGTAGAAAAGATATAAGGATCCTGATAATAGATTCATTCACAGAATATTATGGTCTTGATTTGAACAGAAATGATATGATTGCAAGCCTTTCAAAGCAAATAGGTATTATTCATGAATTGGCAAAAATTAATAACATGGTTGTAATAATTACATCAAGAATATATTACAGTTACAGGGATAGGGATATAAAAAGTGTAGGAGAATATTACATAAAACCTGCAATAGATACAATAATAAAACTGGAAAAATTGAACAGCATAAGGATTGCAAAACTTGAAAAACATAGATCCATTAAACCTGGAAGAATTGCTAAATTTATTATCAACGAAAATGGACTAATTGGAATGGGTGATGAGGAATGGGAGTAGATATTTCGGATATTGTATCAAGCAGGGAATTTGAGCTAGAGGATCTCAAAAATAAGGTAATTGCCATAGATGGGTACAACACACTTTATCAATTCTTAAGCATAATAAGGCAGCCTGATGGAACACCCTTGATGGACAGGAATGGAAGAATTACTTCACATCTTTCAGGTCTTTTTTACAGAACAGTGAACATTATGGAAATGGGTATAAAGCCTGTGTATGTCTTTGACGGACATCCACCTGAACTCAAGGGAAAGACAATAGGTGAAAGAATAGCAAGAAGGGAGAAAGCAGAAAAGGAATGGAAAGAAGCTTTGGAAGCAGGAGATATTGAGGCAGCAAAAACATGGTCCCAGCAGGCAAGCAAATTAACTAAAGATATGGTGGATGAATCGAAAAAGCTCCTCGATCTCATGGGTTTACCTTGGGTCCAGGCACCCAGCGAAGGTGAGGCACAGGCCGCTTACATGGCAAAAAAAGGTTATGTTTATGCGTCAGCTTCACAGGATTTTGATTCTCTTCTCTTTGGAACACCCAGACTTGTGAGAAATCTTACCATAACAGGTAAAAGAAAATTACCAAGGAAAAATGTTTACAAGGAAATAAAGCCAGAAATAATAGAAACATCTTCAGTTCTAAATGAACTTGGTATAACAAGAGAACAGCTTGTCGATATAGGCATTCTGGTTGGTACAGATTTCAATGAAGGGGTAAAAAATGTCGGACCAAAGAAAGCTTTAAAATTAATCAAGACCTATGGATCACTTGAAAAAATAATGCAGGAATTGGACATTCAGATTGAAAATTATGCCGAAATAAGAGATATATTTTTGAATCCAAAGGTTACAGATGATTTTAGTCTTGAATGGAAGGATCCGGATGAAAATGGTTTAATAGAATTCATGTGCAATCAGCATGATTTTTCAATGGAAAGGATTAAAGGTGCACTCGATAAAATAAAGGAGTTCAAAAAAATAAAGTCACAGAAGAGTTTGGAGCAGTGGTTCTAACCTGATTTTGAGAAAAAATTTCTCCATTTTTCAGAATTGATAATATTTTAGAAATATTTTAATAAAACCTTGATGTGCGCATTCTCTACGGTGATACCATGGAAGAAAAAGTGTTAACAGCGGAGCACATATTTTATAAATTTGATCCAGAGATAAAGCCGGCGTTGTTCGTTGATGAAGGAGAGGAAATAATCATTGAAACACATGACTGTTTTTCAGAGCAGATAACAGATGAAAATCAATTAGTGACTCAGGTTGATTTCTCAAGGGTAAATCCGGCAACAGGTCCTATATATGTTAAAAATGCAGAACCAGGAGATACACTTGTTGTAAAAATAAAAAAAATTGATCTAAATAAACAAGGGGTTGTTGTAACAGTACCAAAAGAAGGATTTTTATCAAACCTGGTTAAAAATGCAAAGACCAGAATATGCAATGTTTCAAACGATTATTTAGAATTATTTGGCCTTAAACTACCCTTGAGAAAGATGATTGGTGTGATAGGAGTTGCATCGAAGGATAAAGAATCAACGGGAACGCCTGGAAGGCATGGTGGAAACATGGATACAAGGTACATTACTGAAGGATCCATTCTTTATCTCCCGGTGAATTTCCCTGGTGGCCTTTTCGGTCTCGGAGATCTTCATGCTTTAATGGGTGATGGAGAACTGTGTGTTTCAGGCTGTGAGATTTCAGGAAAAGTGACTTTAGAATTTGGCTTGATAAAAACTAAAAAAGTACCCTGGCCAATTGTTGAATACGGGGACAAAATTTACGTTGTCGTTTCAAACGAAAATATTGACAATGCTTTAAAGGAAGCTGCAGAAATTGCCGTGGAAGCATTATCAAAATCCCTTGATTTGGAATGGCATGATGCATACATGCTATCCAGTTTAACAGTTGACATGGAAATAAGTCAGCTTGTGGATCCGAAAAAAACAGTCAGAGCAGGAATACCAAAATCTCTTGTTAATATTGAAAAATTTTTGAACGTTTAAACAGGTGAATATTATGGAAAATGAAAAATTTTCTGAAAAACAGGAGCTAAAAAGAGTTTTAAAAACTAGGGATCTTGTGGCTTTTGCAATAATGACAATGGTACCCATTGCACCCATGGGTATTTATGGAATAGTTGCACAGCTCAGTCTTGGACATGTTCCAATGGCTTATACCATTGGTGCCATTGCAATGTTTTTCATAGCATGGTCCTATGGACAGTTTTCTCAGAGATACCCAGAGGCAGGTTCAGTATATTCCTATGTGAGTAAAGTTTTTGGTTCGCATGTTGGATTTATTGCCGGCTGGGTTGTTATGCTTGATTATATTCTAGTGCCAGCACTTGTTATTCTTGTTTCAGCACTATGGATGGAAGCTCTAACAGGAATAACCATGATCATATGGGCAATAATTTTCATACTGTTTGCAACAATTGTGAATATAAGAGGTATTGAAATAACAGCCAAAACAGCCATGGCACTTTTCATCTTTGAAGACTTTGTCCTTGCAGCATTTATTCTGGCAGGTTTTTATACAATATTCGTTAATCACATTCCGCTCACATTTGACCCTTTTTATGATGTTCAAAACTTTACCTGGTCAGCAATTTTTGCCGGAACATCAATAGCGGTTCTGAGTTTTCTTGGTTTTGATCAGATGACAACATTGGCAGAGGAGTCCATCCAGGCAAGAAAAACTGTCAATAGGGCATTGCTCATAGCTGTTCCAGTAACAGCCATACTATTCATCTTGCAGACTTATGTGGCTGCAATTATCCATCCAGGTTATTCCTTTTCAGATCCAAATGTGGCTTTCTATTACATTGCAAATGAAGCCGGAGGAATAATTATCCAGATGCTTGCATTGCTTGGAACTGTAATCGCCTGGGGTATCGGTGATACTTTAGCTGCTCAGGCAGCCATATCAAGGATTCTATTTTCTATGGGCAGAGAAGGACATGTTCCGAAAATTTTTGCAAAAATACATCCAAAATATAAAACACCCTACGTTTCAACAATAATTGTTGCACTTGTTACCAAAAACACGGCGAGAATGCCTTGCTTTTCAAAGCGAGGATGAATCGCCGAAATGTTTATATAGTAGTTTTGTATATAAAACTTCAGAGCGTAAAGCTCTCTCGTCGGGACACGGCGAGTATAAGGGTGAAATGGTTAATAGCCAAAACAACCTATACCCTGAACCTTCGCATTTAAATGCGGAGAGTATGTCAGTGCACCTATAGTTTACGTGGAATCCCTGCAGGATCTCACCTCCATAGTTAACTTTGGAGCTCTAACAGCATATGTTCTCTTGCTTGTATCTCTCACCTATCTTTTTGTGAAATCTGAAAAAAAGATCCTCTATGGAATAATGCCTGTGGTTGGTTTGATAGTAACTTTACTGATCTGGTGGGGTCTTGATATAAATGCAAAGATAGTTGGATTCACATGGCTCGTTCTTGGAATTATATACCTTGCATACATTACAAAGGGATTTAAAATTAAAACAAGACTTCCAGTGTAATTCTCAAACTAATACTTTATATATTTTTTTATTTTATCCATTAAGGATGAATATAGAGCGTATACTGAAAAATGTTGAAGAGGTTGTTACGAAGGAGGACCTTGAAAATCTTTCAAACAAAGAAACGATTAAGGGTTACATTGGGTTTGAACCTTCAGGTCTAGTTCATCTTGGCACTGGCCTAATTTGTGGAAACAAAATAAAGGACCTTGCTGAAGAAGGCGTAAAAATGAGAGTTTTGCTTGCGGACTGGCATGCAATGATAAACGATAAATTCAATGGAGATCTTGAAAAAATTAGGCTATCAGCTGAGATAATGAAGGAATCATTCTTACAGATTGGTGTACCCGGAAATGTTGAGTTTGTTTATGCTGATGATCTTGTGGATTCAAAGGATTATTGGGCTATTTTGCTAAAAGTTGCTAAAAACACAACCCTTAGCAGGGTAAGAAGGGCTATGGATATTATGGGTAGAAAAGAAAATGATATGGAAATGGATTCATCGAAAATGATCTATCCGTTCATGCAGGTCACAGATATATTCTACATGGATCTTGATATAGCTTTGGGTGGTATGGATCAAAGACATGCTCATATGCTGGCAAGGGATCTTGCACCAAAGCTTGGATTTAAAACTCCCGTCGCGATACACACACCTTTATTAACAGGTCTATCTGGAGGAAAAAGAATGGATTTCAGCAATAAAATGAGTAAAAGTAAAGCGGAAAGTGCAATTTTTGTTACTGATTCAAGTGAGGAAATAAAAAATAAGCTTTTGAAGGCCTGGTGCCCTGAGGGGATTGTTGAAAACAATCCTGTTATTGATATATATAAATTTATAATTTTTCCATATTACAGGCAGGAAATAAAGATTGAAAGAAAAAATGCCGGGGATATTGTTGTTAAAAGCTATGAAGAACTGGAATTACATTACAAAAATAAAGATATTCATCCGCTTGATTTGAAATTAAACCTTTACGAAATTCTTGATAATATTTTGAAACCCGTAAGGGATCATTTCGAAAAACATACTGAACTGAAAGAAAGGATAGAAAAATTAAAGGTGGTAAAATGAAGGCTGTAAAGGATTTGAAAATAAATAAAAACACAAGCATTGAGGAATTGATGGCACAGTTTTCAGATGCCGGTGGTTTTACTGCAACGAAAATAGCCCAGGCATATTCAATTCTTAAGGACATGCTAACTGATGAAACAAGAATCCTTTCCTTTCCAGCTGATATAATTTCAACTGGTACAAGAGGAATAATAAAGGAAATGGTAAGAAAAAAAATGTTTAATGTTCTCATTACAACATGCGGAACACTTGATCATGATCTTGCTCGTTCTTTTAAAAATTATTACCACGGCTACTTTGAAATGGATGATGTTGAATTGAGCAAGAAAGGTATTTACAGGCTTGGAAATGTAATAATCCCTAAAGATAACTATGGTGGAATAATTGAGAGCAAAATGGATTTATTTTTTGAGTTTATAGAAATAAAGGAATGGAAACCATATGAATTGCTATGGGAACTTGGTAGGTTCATAAATAAGGAAGATTCAATTCTTTACTGGGCTTACAAAAATAAAATCCCCGTTTTTGTTCCTGGGATAACCGATGGAGCTGTTGGCTCTCAGCTCTGGAGCTTTTGGGAAAGAAATAAAAAATTCAAAATAAACATTTTTGAGGATGAGCATGCTCTCTCGGACATAATTTTCACAACAAAGAGTTCAGGTGCATTGATGGTGGGTGGAGGAATATCAAAACACCATACCATATGGTGGAACCAATTTCGTGGCGGCTTAGATCATGCTGTTTATATAACAACAGCTGTTGAATACGATGGATCTTTGTCAGGGGCAAGAACAAGGGAGGCAATTTCATGGGGAAAGATTAAAAGTAAAGCAGAACATATAACTGTTGAAGGTGATGCTACAGTTTTATTACCTTTGTTGATAGGTCCTTTGCTATGATCCTTGAAGATTTTTATTATATTGACTGGGAAAAAATCAAAAAAGAATTATCTTCAAAGGAAAATAAAAAAGTTTATGTTGAATTGCCTGAAGGTTTGAAAATATACATTGATGAAATAAAGGAGATGCTTAAAGATTATGAACTGATATTTTCAGGTGAAAATATTTACGGTGCCTGTGATGTCCATTCTTTCTTTGATTACACAACTTTGCATTTTGGACATTCGCCAATTCCAAACATAGATTATTTTAAAAATACCATTTTTGTGGAACTGAGAAGAAAGGTGGATCCTGAATTGTTTTATAAAAATACTTTATCTTTGTCTTGCAAAAGTATAGGTTTACTTGCATCAGTACAGTACATACATCTTCTTGAAAAATTAAAAGAATTCCTTGAAAAAAATGGAATTTCTGGTATAATAGGGAAAGGTGATCAAAGACTCTTTTATCCAGGCCAGGTTTTAGGTTGCAATTACAGTGCTGCAAAAAACATATGCGAAAATGTGGACTGTTTTCTTGTTATTTCCGATGGGCAATTTCATGCAATAGGTATTGCTGTTTCCACACAAAAGGATACGTATGCTTTTGATCCACTAACAGGTGAAATCAAAAAAATCGATTATGATAAATTAGTAAAGATAAGGTATGCACAGATTGAGCTTGCAAGAAATGCAAGAAACTTTGCACTTATTGTTTCAACAAAGATAGGACAGTTGAGATTGAACTATGCAAAAAAGATGCTTGAAATTTTAAAGGAAAAGGGGAAGGATGGAGAAATAATTATTATGGATAATGTAACACATGAAAAAGTTGAAAATTTAAGCTTTGATGCACTTGTAAATTTTGCCTGTCCAAGGATAGTACTTGACAGTGAAATTATATTTAGAAGACCTTTTTTAACTCCTGTTGAACTTGAAATGTTATTGGGAATGAGATCCTACTATCCGTATGTAATGGATGAAATCACCCATACAG
>JABEBW010004082.1_pt1 | contig 16864 bp, 11 predicted proteins | sample 7245961 | NCBI WGS metagenome assembly JABEBW01 (sample SAMN14506364, study PRJNA622280) | hot springs metagenome | biome: hot spring [ENVO:00000051]|acidic hot spring [ENVO:00002120]; feature: spring [ENVO:00000027]|sediment [ENVO:00002007]; material: sediment environment [ENVO:01001048]...
TGAACTGTTGTATTGGACAGGATAAACAGTTGAGTTTCCATCACCGAAGTTTATAACATAGTATGCAAGGGACCAGTTTGTTGCGGATGGTGGCTGGAGATATGATAGTAGAAAATTAGCATTTTCATTTATTCCAAATATTGGTGCATTTTTGTTTATGGTTGTGTTGAACGTTATAACTGGCTGTGAAGCCTCACTTGCCACAGATGGTGAAAGCTGGGGAGCTGTTATTGTTACTGGAAACAGATTGGCAAGGTTTGTAACATATCCCGCTGAATTTGAAGCATTTACTTCAACAAGGTATGATCCAGCATATTGATAAGCGTGATTAACAGTTAATCCTGTTGCCGTAGAACCATCACCGAAGTTCCACGTTACGGATGTTGCATTTCCCGTAACCGTTGCTGTGAATGTTATTTCACTTCCTGCAGGTGCAAGTTGTGTTGATGCAGATACAGAAACCGCTGTTGGTGCTGAAACAGTTGTTGTAGTAGTTGTAGTCGAAGATGGTTTATACATCATTATTGCTACTGCTGCTATCACTACAATAATCACTACTACCACAGCTATAATAGCTGCTGTTGCTTTCTTCATATTACCTACCTCTTATGCAATGAAAAAACAAGGCAAAATACCATATAAATATTTTGGTACAATGTTAAAAAATGATTGGTAAAAATAATGGAAAGATTTATAAACTGAATTGTTAATTAAGACAAATGTCAGACAAAATTAAATATTTATATGACAGGTGATAAAAATGGCCTGGGATATGTTATTGAAGGAAGCAATGGAGATAAATACGAAGATATCGGATGGAAACATTAACATGGCTGTGGTTGGTGTCGGAGGAGCAGGATCAAATACGGTGAACAATTTGTCCAAAAGGCAGACAACAAACGTGAAACTTATGGCAATAAACACGGATCTTCTATCTTTACAGAACAATGGAGCTGAAATAAAGTTAATAATAGGTAAAAAGTATTTGAAAGGGGAATCAACAGGGGGTGATATGGAAAAGGGTCTTAAGGCCGCTGAGTTCTCGGAAAAGGAAATCAGGGAAAAGGTTGAAGGTTTTGATGTTGTATTTGTTATAGCTGGTCTGGGTGGGGGAACGGGTGGTGGTGCAGGACCCAAGGTTGCTGAAATTGCAAGGTCCACAGGTGCCCTAACTGTTTCAGTTGTTTCACTTCCATTCCTTGCAGAAGGTCCACTAAAGCAGGAGAAGGCGAAGGTTTCACTTGAAAGATTTTATAAATCATCCGATACTGTTATAGTGCTTGACAACAATGTTCTTTTAAAGATTGTACCAAATTTACCAATACTCAAGGCATTCAGTATAATGGACACTCTTATAAGTGATATAATAAATAACATAGCGGAAACGGTTTACAAACCATCCATGATGCGTATTGATTTTGCGGATTTATCAAGGCTTATGAAAAAAGGTGGAGCATCAACAATCATGTATGGTGAAGGGGAACTGAGGGATTTAAGGTATGTGATTGATGAAACGCTTAACAACAAATTTTACAATGTTGACCATACAACAGCGAAGGGGGCCTTGATACATATTACTGGTGGTCCGGATCTTAGTTTAAATGCAATGAATTTAATCGTTGAAAGCCTGACTGAAGGACTTGATTCAAACGCTGAAATTAAGGTTGGAACAAGGATAAAAGAGGACATGATGAACAGGGTTTCAATAACAGCAATTTTCACAAACATAGAGGGGGCATATGGTAGAAAGAAGGTATCTCTGGTTAAAGAAGGTACTTTCATGGATGTTGACTCAATTTATCCCTGACACCCTTAACAACACCCATAAGTATATGGTACTCCCAGGACGTTAAACCTGCCCTTCCAATTATCCTTTTTATCATAATTTCAGTATTTTTCTTTTTGTGTTCAGGATAATCAATGAGATCAATTATTTCAACAATATTTTTATAAAGTATTTCAATCTCATTACCTCCCGCAAGTATCCTTTCCCTTTTTGAATAACCTGCAAGGAATATTTCGTATAGAATTATGCTTGCGGCATGTGTAATGTTCATTACAGGATATTCTTCACTTGCTGGAATTGTAACGAACATATCCATCATTTCAAGTTCGTTGTTTAAAAGACCTATGTCCTCCCTGCCAAAAACAATACCCACCTTCCCTTTATATTTTTTTAAAAATTTTGCAATTTCTCTTGGCGTTTTTGGTATCCTTAAAAAATGTTTTTCAGATTTTGTTGATATTGCACTTGTACCAATGAGTAAATTAAATTCATTTTTTAAAATATTGAGATCCTTAACGATTCTTGCATTCTCAAGAACATCCTGTCCATGCATGGCAAATTTGAATGATTCATCATCAATTTCACACTTTGGATCTACAAGTATAAGATTTTTGAACCCAAAGTTTTTCATTACCCTGGCAAGTGATCCAACGTTTCCAGAATACTTTGGTGAAACAAATATTACAGTTATATCAGCCATGATTTTTGAAATCATTTCTCACATAAAAATTTTTTAAAAAGAAAAGATAAAATATAGTTTTATTATACTATCATCTATGGTTGATGTAAGCTTAAAATGGCGAGGCGGAGGTAAAAATACAACAACACAGTACGCACTCTATGCCATACAGATTGCCGTTGTCATTCTCCTCTCCTGGCTGGGTGTCATTGCCACCCCTGTCGTTGGACCCGGAATAGGATTACTTTACTGGGCATATCCATTTTTCATTGTTTTCACCTGGTGGTGGGGCCTCTGGGGCGTGATTGCCGCATTCTTAGGCTGCTTTATTGGTGCAGGTCTACTTACAGGTCTCCCAGTTATTCCTTCACTTGCCTTCAGTGTTGGTGATTTTGTTCCAGCTCTTCTCACATTGATATTTTACAGGGGATTTTTGAAGAAAATAGGTGTTGATCCTCTTGGGCGTGATATTTTAACAAACAAAAAGGCTGCATTCTGGTTTGTTCTCTGGGTTATGGGAATAACAAACATAATAGGTGGCCTATGGGGCGTATGGATGCTTGTTTTGCTAGGTATTGTTCCTCCAAGTGCTTACTGGCTTGGTTCAGCTCTATGGATAATAGGGGATGCAATAGTATTGATTATAGCACCATTCCTTTCAAAAGCCCTAACACCTATAGTTGAAAGGTACGGTCTTATAACGAAGGGTTTGATATCATAACATGTCTGGGAATAGAGAAAACATATCTGGTGAAAAGAAATACATTCGAACTATTCTCTTCTCTGCCAGGGCAAATTCTATCTTTGTAAAATTGCATCCATTCACAAAATTTTCAATTCTTTTTATTTTTTCAATAGCTGTTATATTTGCCATGACAAAGCCCTATCCTGATCTTCTTTTTTCACTTTTAGTTTTTATCTTTGTTCTAGCATTTTTGATAGAGAGCGGAACATTGAAATATTTGGTAAAGTCCTATCTTGTTCTTATTATTATAGCCCTTTTCGTTTTCCTTATATGGTGGTTAGTTTTCAATCAGGTTGGCAATGATATCATATTTTCATATTACGGTTTTAAGATCACATACCAATCACTTTACATAGGTGTTGCAAAGATGCTCGGGTATGGAGCAATGGCACTTTTTACACTCCTTGTTCTTATGACAACAAGGGATGCAGAAATTGTTGAGGCACTGAGTCAAATAGGATTACCTTTCAAAATATCAATTTTCTTTACCCTTATATTCAGATCATTAAACATAATGGCGGAGGATCTGGAATCAATAAGACATGCACAGTTTGCAAGAGGAGGTGGACAAAAATCAAAAAATTTGTTTAAGAGGGCAAAGGATTTCATAGCCTTGGCGATTCCATTAACCGCACTTATGATAAAAAGGGCTGTTGAAATGGGTACCGCACTTGAGGCAAGGGGATTCTCTAAGGCCAAAAAGTTATCCAAACCTGTTATTGAAGTAAAACCAACATTTGTTGATGCAATTTTAATTGCCCTTTCCATAATTTCACTCTACATATCCTATTTCTATAATTTAACAATACAGCTGGGTGTATTGCAATGGCTGATGTTGTTATAGAACTGAAGAATGTGAACTGGAAATATCCATCCTTCTCCGGAAAGGAATCCAACTTTCAGATGAAAAATATAAACCTTCAAATTTACAAAAATGAATTCTTTGGTATAACGGGTTCAACAGGTTCAGGAAAATCAACACTCTGTCAATTAATTTCAGGAATTATACCACACCAGATAAAGGTTCCAGACGGTAAAATTGAGAATTACTTCAGCGGGGAAGTAATAGTTCTTGGTAAAACAATATCAAAGATTGAAAAAGGAGAGAATGGATACGTTCTGGTTGGAGAAAAGAATGCTGCACCGGATCTCGGTCTTGTTATGCAGGATCCGGAGAGCCAGTTTTTAACCATGAGTGCGCTAACAGAAATAACACTTGGTATGCGTATCATGGGCCTTTCAAAGGAGGAGATGGAGAATAGGATAAAGGAATCTCTTGAACTTGTGGGGCTTGGTGATCTTTATCCATTATTGGACAAACTTCATCCATCTGAACTTTCAGGTGGCCAGAAACAGAGACTTATTCTTGCAAGTTTCCTTGCAATGAGACCAAAAATATTGATACTTGATGAACCCACATCGGATCTTGATTCTCTCGGGAAGATGGAGATTATAGAGGCAATAAAAAATGTTAAGGAAAAGGGAGATATTACCGTAATACTTGTTGAACATGATCCTGAAATTCTCATGAAGTTCACGGACAGGCTTGCTGTTCTTTACAATGGAGAAATAGTTATGCTTGATACTCCAGAAAAGATATTTTCAGATGAAATGTCAAGGAAATATATAGAGGTACCTGAAATAGAAAGGATGGTGGATGATGAAGAATTTTTGAAAAAGGTGGATCTTGAAATTGCAAAGGGATTCAAACTCGAAAGGGGAAAGAGTGTAAAAGGGGAAAATATAATAGAGGTAAAGGATCTTGTATATGATTATCCTGATGGTACAAGGGCGCTGAATGGTATAGATATCGTTGTCGGGAAGGGTGAAATGATCGCCCTTGTTGGTCAGAATGGATCTGGTAAAAGTACATTTTCGAAAGTAATATCGGGTTATCTTACAAAATGGAAGGGATCAGTGAAGATACTTGGTATGGATCTATCTGATAAAAAGGTAAGGGAAAAGATACCTGAATATGTGGGTTACGTTTTTCAGAATCCGGATCATCAGATATTCAACAGAACAGTCAGGGATGAAATTGCCTACGGACTGAAAAACATAGGTGAAAAGAACATTGAACCAATTATAGATGAAACACTTAAAAGGGTTGGCTTGCTGAGCAAGAAATTCGAGGATCCTCTTTTTCTCAGCAGAGGTGAGAAAAGAAGGCTGGCTATAGCAAGTGTAATTGCCATGAGACCAAAGATATTGATTGTTGATGAACCAACAACAGGTCAGGATTATAAAATGTCAAGGGAGATAATGGATTTACTCTTTGAACTGAACATGGATGGTACAACAATAATTGTCATAACACATGACATGAGGCTTGTTGCTGAATACTGCAGAAGAACTGTTGTTATGAAAAGGGGTAAAATAATATTCGATGGATCACCTGAAGAACTGTTCCTGAGGGATGATATTCTGAAGGAATCAAGTCTTCTTCCTCCAAAGGCAGTCAGGTTATCAAAGAAACTAAGGGATTCTGGTGTAATAAACGATCTTCTTCTCAGTGCAAGGGAATGGCTGGAATTCCTGAAATTTGAAAGTGAAAAGAAAAAGTATGTTTTCCTTAGTTTTCAGAGCATGAAATATTATGCAAAAAAGCTCGCAGATGAAATACTTAAAACAAGGGGAAGGCCGGATTTACTTGTTTACATTGAAAGGGGAGGAATGGTAATAGGAAGACTGCTCAGCGATTACCTTAATGTAAAGGATGTACAGAGTATAAAGGCATCCTATTACCTTGAGGATGGTACTCCAAGCACGCATGTTAAACTGGGAGAATTTACAGGTAATTTAAAAAATGTTTCAAATTATGTTCTGCTTGTTGATGATATTGCCGATACAGGAAAAACGCTTGAAGCTGTTTTGAACAGACTCAGGGATCAGACAGATAAACCAATTGTTGTTTGTACCATTGCATACAAACCACATTCAATAATCAAGCCCGATTATTATGCATACATTGTTGATAACGAGACCTGGGTTGTTTTTGAGTATGAGGAGGAGGAAACAAAAAGAGCGTTCATAAAGAGGGACAATAAACTTGGATTGAAGTTTATAGAGGAAAGTTTTGGAAAATAGTTTAAATACCAAATCATAATGTTTAATAAGGGTGAAATTATGAATTACAAAGAGGAAATTAAAAATTGGTTAACATCAGGCACAGGAAAGAAAAACGATTTGCTGGACATGGTATGGAATGTGAGGGAAAGCGATGGAAATTTAATTGCAGAAAATCCAAAATTACCATATACTCTTTTTATTGAATTCCATGATGATTTTGTTTCATTAATTATTTCAACGGGTATTGAGACCGCCCTTCTTGATTCCATTCAGAGGCTCGACTTTGCAAGAAAGTTACTCATACTGAACGATGGCGTTAATTTTGTGAAGTTTGCCCTTTCGGGAGAAAATGAGGAGATTGTTTTAAAGATTGATCTTGACCTTTCATCAATTGACAAAAAGGAATTTGGTGATGCCCTAATGGCAATGGTAACATCCCTTTATCTTATGATAAGGGAATTCAAGCTTGAGGAAGAATTCAGTAACATGGTAAGGGATCACATAATCGCAATGGTCAATGAAAAGATAAGTGAAGGAATGAGCAGGGAAGAATTGCTTGAATTTTTAATAAAAAAGGTTGGACTTGATGAGAATGATGCAAATAAAATACTTGATGAATTGATAAAGAAGGGGGAGGAATTGCCCGAGTACAGGTGAGATAAATGGGTAAAACAGTTGATGATTATGTTGATGAAATAGTTAGTATGGTAAAAAATGTGAGCAGGGATGAAATAAAAAATCTTTTTAACCAGTGGATAAAGTATGGATACTCACCGGAGGTAGTGAAGGAAAAGATTCTGCAGAGATATAAACCAGAGGAAAAATTGTACAAAATAGGGGATCTGAAGAAAAACATGGAGAATGTTAACATAATAGGTAAAATTATTTCTTTAAAGGAGTACTCTAAGGATGGAAAGAAATATTACCTTGGTTCAATAGGTGATGATACAGGAACAATAACATTCATGAGTTTCTTACCAATACCTTTCGAAAGGGGTACAACAATTCTTTTAAAAAATGCAAGGACAGGTATTTATAAGGATTCTTTAAGATTATACATATCCGAAAAATCTTCTGTTGAAAAGAGTGAAACAAAAATAGAGAATGCAAGGAAAGAGTATGTAATATATACGGTGGAAAGATTAAATAAAAATTCAAGGAACGTTGATATAACACTTAAGGTTCTTTATTCAGAACCCGTACAGGGGAAGGATAGAACAATTTACAAGGGTATTGCAGGTGATACAACAGGGTTGATACAGTTCACATCCTGGAAGGGAAACCTTGAAAAGAATAAAACGTACAGAATAAGGGGTGCTTATGTTAATGAATTTAAGGGATCAATATATCTAAACATAAATGAGAACACCGAGGTTACTGAAACAAATAAGGAAATGGAAATAAGGGCAATACCACTTTCACAGGCAATAGCCATGAATTTAAATTATGCATACCTTGAAGGTTTCATTCTTGGTATTAAGAACATAGAACAGGTGAAAAAATGCCCTGTTTGTGGAAGAACCCTTAGCGATAATGTTTGTCCCGTACATGGAAATGTGGATCCAAAGTTTGATGTGAAGGCTAGTTTGATCTTTGATGATGGTAGCGATGTTGCCTTTATTGTTCTTTACCAGGAACAGATAAAGGGTAAGATGATTGAGGAATACGTTAAAGACATGGTCCTTAAGCCATATACCTTTTTCGGGAAAATATCAAAAAAGAATAATGTAACAATATTTCCAATTGAAATGAATGAAATAACTGAGGATTATGTGGAAATTATAAAAAATGAACTGGAGGCAGGATTCTGAATGGTAAGGGAAATTGCCTGGAGATTGTTTTCAAGGGAACTTTCTGAAATAAAGTTTATTGAGAGAAAGGGGGAAGAGAAGGAAACAAGGTACGGTATAACAAGGCTGGGTGCAAAGGTAAACAGGGTGATTGGTGCGGGAATAGTTGAAAGTAAAAATGTTGGGAATGGTGTTGTTTTTACCACAGTAAATGATGGAACCGGAATATTCAATTTAAAAATTTATAAACAGTTTTCAGATCCTGAAATATACAGTTTTATAGAGAATATGGAACCACCATTGAGGGTAATATTTGTTGGTAAATTGCTTGAGGAGGCAAATGGTTATTCCTTAAGAATTGAAAACATGAGGGAATGTGATGAAAAAATTGAAAACTACTGGAAATACAGGGCCATTGAAAATCTGTTGTACAGGGCTGAAATCATGGAAAAGGCAATTGAATACAAAGATTTTTCAACACTTGAAAAGGAAGGTTATCCTCATTATTATATAGAGAATGCACAGCTTTCCCTTCAATATTTCCCAGATACGGAAATTTCACACATACAGGAATACAGGAACATGGTGAGGAAATTTTTTGTCAATGAGGAAAAGAAAGAAAAAAGTGTGGAGGATATAATTCTTGAACTCATTGTAAAGCTTGATTTTGAGGGTGGAGGAGCAAGATACGATGATATTGTTGAGAAGGCATCCGATGAGGGTATTGAAAGAACTGTTGTTGATGAAATACTCAACAATTTACAGGATAGAGGGATTATTTACGAACCAACTATAAACCGTTTCAAAAAATTATAATTCTTTTATATCCTTAATTTTTCCCATTTCAAGTATACCTATTTTTTCATCAATACCTATGCAATCCAATTCATCCATATTGAAATCCGAAAGAACAGGAGAAATTATTTCGTTCCCAAGAATATCAGATCCAGATGAATATACGCTTGGGGATGGAAGGACAATTATATTTTTACCATGTAAAAATACTGGCAAATTTAAAAGACCACCAACACTATCCCTTATTTTTATGGATGGATGCTCATGGCCAATGACCACTGTGCCCTTCCAATCCATTTTTTTATCCCCATGGATGAAGGTGAAATCTTTAGTTCTATAATAATTGTGAAGTGTTATTGAATACCTTGCAAGTATATTTTTTAGATAATTATCATGGTTACCCCTTACAACTATAAGCTCGGATCTTGATTTTATGAACTCGATTATCTCTGTTATTTCCCTCCATTCCTGCCTGACATTTTTTGAAAATTCATGTTTGAAATCACCATCTATCAAAATTTTTCTGGGCGAGAATTTATCAAAATTTTTTTCAAGTATGTTTAATATCCTGTTTTTCTGTAACTTTGGTAAAATCAGACCCTTCTGGGCCATTACCTCCTCAAACCCTATGTGAAGATCACTCAAAACAACCATACTTTCATCTGGTAAATAAATTGAATAATATTTCGTGAAAACAACACCATCAATTTCAATCTCATCCACAGGTAAACAAAACATTTTTTATTATTAAAATTTACAGTTAACCATGCATCTTTATGACCTAGGTGAAAGAAAAATAATAAAATTGTTGATGGATCTTTACGGAACAATTGTTGAGGATGATGCATTTTATTTTGAATCTGCCGGGGAATACATTTTGATAACAACGGATTCAATATCAAAGGAAACACACATACCCGATAACGTTAAACCTGAAAAAGCAGGATATTTTTTTGCATCACTCAATTTGAGCGATATAGCGGCAATGGGTGGTATACCTGAATTTTTCATGACATCATATTCAATGAAGGGTGATACCAATTTTGATTTCTTTTTTGATTTTAATAAGGGAATAATGAATTGTTTGAAAAAATACAATGTGAGCATGGTTGGAGGGGATACAAAAGAAGGTCTTAATTTTGTTGCAACGGGAATAGCAATTGGTAGGGTTGAAAAGGATAGAATAATGAAAAGGAAAAGTGTTAGGAATGGTGATGTGGTGGGTGTAACAAATTATCTTGGTAAAAACGCAGCGGGTTACTATTTATGGAAGAATGGTTTTGATGAAGGTGCTGATATTCTTATTGATATAGAACCAAGGATAAATGAGGCAAGGGAACTATCAAGGCTTGGTGTTAAAAGTGCAATGGATCTCTCGGATGGAATATTTTCCGTTGTTCATCAACTAAAAAAACAAACAGGTTTGGGTTTTAAAATATACTATGAAAAATTACCAAAACATCCAGTTGCATTGAAGGTAATTGATGAATTAAAAATACCAGGTGAGGAAATATTCCTTAACTTTGGTGGAGAGTATGAGATCTTTTTCACAGTTGACAAAGAATTATGGGATACAGTTGAAAAGGGAATGAAACAAAAGGGTTATATGGTTACGCAAATTGGTGAGGTATGGGAAGGAGATAATTTGCTAATAAAAAATAATGGGGAGGTGAAAATTGATAAATATGGATACGAGCACTTTACACGAGGCTGAATATTACGAAAAAATTGACGGAAAAAGGGTAAGATGCACCTTATGTCCACACAGATGCATAATAGATAATGGTAAATATGGTATATGCAATGTCAGAAAAAACATTGATGGAAAATTGTACTCAATGGTATATGGAAAGGTAAGCGCAATGGCAATGGATCCCATTGAGAAAAAGCCGCTTTTCCATTTCCATCCTGGATCATGGATATTTTCCCTCAGTACGGTTGGCTGTAACCTTAAATGCAAACACTGTCAGAACTGGGAAATAAGCCAGAGCATGGTTGAAAATTTTCCTCTCAGGAACTATTCTGCTGAGGAAATAGTTGATCTTGCGGTTGAGGAGGGATCTGATGGCATTGCATGGACATACAACGAGCCAACAATATGGTTTGAGTTCAACCTTGAAGCTTCAAAGATTTCCAAATCAAGAGGAATGTACAACGTTTATGTAACGAATGGATACATAAACGAAGAACCGCTTAAGGAACTTTCAAAGTACATTGATGCAATGAACATTGATGTTAAGGGATTCACTGATGAATTTTATAGAAAAATAGTTGGTGGAAGACTTGAACCTGTTCTTGAGACTGTGGAAAGGGCCAGGGATCTTGGCATACATGTTGAAATAACATATCTCATAATACCAACACTTAATGATAAGGAAGAGGAGATAAGGAATTTTTCAAAATGGATGTTTGATGTTTTTGGTAAGGATTCAATTGTGCATTTTTCAAGGTTCCATCCTGATTACAAGTTAATGGATCTCTATGAAACACCAATGGAAACACTTTTGAAGGCTTACAGAATAGCAAAGGAGGAGGGAATAAACTATGTTTACCTTGGTAACGTATGGAATGAAAAGTATGAAAGTACTTACTGTCCGAAATGCGGAACAAGGTTAATAAAGAGATCGGGTTATAATATAAAGATTGAAAACCTTACCCCCGATGGAAGATGTTCAAAGTGTGGTGAAAAGATAAAAATTATTCTTTGAACTCAACCCTTATGCCCATGGATCTCATAACGGATTCAAGAACAGTTTTTGCATGATCAGATCCTGAGAAATCGTAAATTGACCATATATTTTTCCTCTTTACTGCCCTGAAGGATCCTATGATTTCAAGACCCTTAAGAATAACGAATTTACCAGGTTCCACATAATTCTTCAGGTAATCCTGCATGTAAAGGTATGCAATATCATGGGGATCCAGGATTATTTCTAGATCCATCCTTTTAGATTTCAAAGATTTAATATCATCGGATGGTAAATAAAAGAGTTCATCGTTAAAGAAAACATTTGAAATTTTATTCTCTTTATATATAGAATTCAATGCTTTCTTTATATCATCAACATCAATCAATCCATATGTGATGTTCATTATTTTTTTAATGTTTAATGCACCGAATATGTTGAAAAGTTTCTCAATGTAAACCTTTATTGCATAATCCCTGTCAAGCCTGTTTTCCACAACAATATATTCATCCCTTGGTCCCTTAACAATGTAGTTGTTTTTGAAGAGATAATCGAGAGCATTTTTTGTAATTTCCTCACCGAAGGGTGATTCGCTGATTATTTCATCCTCATACTGAAGTTCCTTTACCATTTTTATTATGCTTTCATGTATTTTTTCAATCCTTGCATCCTTAATTGATTTGAACAGAACAATATTTTCCATGCTTGCATATGTGTTTATTGGTGGAATGCCGTATGTGAGATACAAAATACCGCTTCTTTTCAACCTTTCAAGTGATATGTACCTCCATGTTCTGATCAATGCCTCAAGATCACTCCTTATACCTGGAAAATTCTTTTCAAGCTCAATTATATTTTTTAGCCTTGTTTCCACATCAAGTCCCTGTCTTCTGAAAACATACCTGTAAAGATTTTCCTGTCCAAGCTGCAATCCTGAGACCTTTGGTCTTGAATAAAAATTACCATGTTTTTCGAATCCATTCTTTTTCAAAGATTTTATTAGATTTTCAGTTACATTTGAGAAAATAATATTTATGTTACCAAGGAAATTTGATAGTTCAATCACCTTTTCAACAAAAATGTCAATGTAACCATCCTCGCAGTTTATTTTAAAAACATGGAGATGATCACCATTATCCTCAATATCCGCTGCACCTATAATTTCACCATCATTTACCAGGAAATAGTTATAGCCCTCACCAAATTTTTCAATTAATTCAAAGTGATATGGTAATAGGAAAGGATCACCTTCAGGTAAAAGAACAAACATGCCCTTCTTTTCAACTTTTTTGAAATCACCATAATAGTAGTTTCCCTCAGCATAGAATCTTTCAATATCCATTTCGTTTATTATTGGCATAATGTTTTCCTTGGGTATATCTATGAAATACTCAATATCTTTAACAGTCAAGGGACCCAGTTTTTCTATAATTCTCTTTACAAGATCCCTTATGTCACCGTTACCCTCAAGGTTAAGTGAAACATACGCATCATTTTCAAAGGATCTTGAAACCATAAGGTTCTTTTCCATAATTGTTAGGTAATTTTTAACTGTCTTTGGATGAAGATCAAGTGATCTTGAAATCTCCTGAACATCCATGATTCCTGATCTTAATTTTCCAAGTATTCTTGATGCAATATCGTCCATTTCAAATGTCCTGAATCTGAACAATGGTGCAATCTCCTTTGTTGTGAAAAAGTATCTGTTTGCAAGGAATTTGGCATAAACAAGCATATCCTTTTTCTTCATTTCAACCCAGTCATTGTATGTGAATTCCTTCATCCTTACATGTATCTGGTATGGGTGGCTGAAAACAAGATAGGTTCTGAACATCTCATCAATGCTATTTTCTGCTTTCATCAACTTTGTGAATCTATAGTTTTTCAGATCATTCTTTGATATTAACTCAATGGGTTTTATTTTTTTAAAATCTTCAGCAAGCATATACTGTTTTTCATAGCCAGGAAGGAAATTTCCCTCAACTACAACACTTTCCTGAATCAGTTCTTTTAACGAAGGAGAAACATCCTCTTCAAGAGTGTTAAGATAAAATGCAAGTTCGGATAGAGTTATTGGTCCATAGTATGAAAGTATCTTCCCTATGAGAAACTTTATTGATTTTTTCCTGTCCTCGGGCTTTACATCCCTTCTTTTCCAGACCATCTCATTATCCCTTATGTCCACCCTTTCTATCAGGTATGCCCTTTCAATGTTCCTTAAGACATCCATGAATATTTCTCTCTTCAATCCGCTTATCTTCCATATTTCTGTTGTTGTCTTTCCATCAATGCTATTCAATATTTTCTCAACTGTTTCATCGATTGTTATACCCTTTGAATATACAGCCATATAGTATGGTACAAATTCGGGTAATGTGAAAACTGCCCTGTCCGTGTAAACGGATTTCAATCTACCTTCCCTTATCAATTTCAATGCAAGTGCTTTAAGATCATCAAATTTCATTTTTGAAAAAGAATAAATATTTACACCCTTTTCTGAAAGAATATCCGCCGCTCCAACACTCTCAATGAATTTAATAATATCATTCTCATTCTCAAGGCTGAACTTATTTCTGAAATAATTCTTCACCTCCTCTGGTTCAAGGAGATGAACACTCTCTTCAGGAAGAACCTTTTTAAGTATTTTCATATGAATTTCCTTAAGAAGTGAGGATCTGTCTTCCATGAGAACAATATCTGATATGCTTGCAAGAATTACACCGTTTGAGAATATGGACGGTTCCTCTGAATAATCCTTAAGCTTTACTTCAATCTCCCCATTCTCTATTTTGTACAGAATTTCCCTTGCATTGGGTAGATCCATAACAATGTTGAATATTTCATTGTATGTTTCTTCAATTACAGGGAAATTTGATATTTCGGAAAGTATTTCAAGTATCTTATCGCTCTTTAACTGCTGTTTTGTTACTGATATATCCGCTCCCTTGTATTTTTTCAGTATCATAAATGACCTTGTTGCACAGTGCCTGAATCTCTGCTTGAATAGTTCAGTATTCCTTATTGCATTCTTCAGATCCCTTTCAAGGTTTTCAGCCTTCACAAGCCCTGGAATGGAATCAATGGGTATTTTTTTGTTCGTTGAAACCATAAATGCATCATCTGTAACTGTTATCCTTGTGTTTGTGTTGTACCTGTTTGCGATCTGGTATGCGAATGCCCTTGATAGGGCATCGTTTACTCTTCTTCCGAATGGAAAATGAAATATTATGTTGTACATGTTTGATGGATCAACGTAACCCTCAATTAAAACACCTTCATTGGTGGGAACATAATCAACCATCTGTTCCATTATGTATTTGTATATACTTACTGCACCTGAATAATCAAGGTAATATTCATCCATAAGGTACTTTACAACATCCTCCTTTCTCTTGATCATTTCCATTATTTTCTTTCTGAATTTACCCACTTCAATGCTGAGATCAAAGCTCCTCGGTAACATTTCACCTGCCCATGATGGTACAGTTGGTCTTTTACCCTCAGCACTTTTAACATAAACCCTTGATCCCCTTACCCTGATAAATTCGTATGTTCTTGCTCCTAGAACAAAAATATCCCCCTGTTTGAGCCTTTCAACAAATTTTTCGCTTAATTCACCAAGTGGAACATTGTTTTCATCAATAACAACATAATCAGCCTCTTCAGGTATTGTTCCCATGTTCATGAAAAATATCATCCTAGAGGATCTCTTTTTACCAAAAACGCCCTCCTTCTCATCGTACCAGATCTTTGAATAGAATGTTTCACCGTAGGATTTACCTGAAAGGTAATCAAGCACCTCAAGGAATTTCTCCTTTTTCAGATCATGGTAACAGTAGGATCTTTTTATTAATTTATAGGCTTCATCAACATTCCACACGTCCTCAAGGCTCATACCAACTATTACCTGTGCAAGAACATCTAGTGAATTTTTTGGAACAAAAACCCTATCAATGTTGTTTTCATAAACAGATTTTGTTATTACAGTACATTCAACAAGATCGTCCATATCAAAAACAACCATTCTTCCCCTTGATATATCGCCGTATTTATGCCCTGATCTTCCAATCCTCTGAAGACCCTTCGCTATGCTCTTTGGTGATCCTATCTGGACAACCATGTCAATGTAACCAATATCAATGCCAAGTTCAAGGCTTGTTGAAGAAATAACACATTTTAGTTCACCCTTCTTTAACATTTCCTCAACCCTTAGCCTTGTTGCCTTTCCTAGGGAGGAATGGTGTGCCTCAAGACTCTTTATTCCCCTTTCCCTTAGTTTGAATGCAACGTGTTCCGTTCCACTCCTTGTGTTTGTGAATATTAATGTTGTTTTATGCGAATTTATTATATCAACAAGAATATCGTACATCCTTTCATTTGCGATCTCATATGGTGTATTAACAAGATCAGGCACGGGTGTTATTACCTTAAGATCCAGAGATTTCTTTGCCTCCACTTCAGCTATGTAAATATCCCTAACATCGCCGTTATCATCGTAACCTGCAACAAACTTTGCCATTTCTTCAATTGGTGACTGTGTTGCAGATAGCCCAATCCTTACCAAATGACCTGTTAACCTTTCAAGTCTTTCTGCGTTGAGTGAGAGCATCACCCCTCTTTTGTTTGATGAAAGTTCATGCGTTTCATCTATAATCAAATACTTTACATTCCTGAACCTTTCCTTGAATTTTGGTGATGACAAAACAAGGGCTAGTGATTCAGGTGTTGTTATGAATATATGGGGAGGTTTCCTCAACATTCTCTGTCTTTGGTTCTGTGGTGTATCACCAGACCTTACTGCAACATTTATCTTCGGTATTTCAATACCTTTTTTCTTTGCAAGCTGGTTTATTTCCTCAAGCGGTTCTTCAAGGTTTCTGTGAATATCATTTGCCAATGCCTTTAGGGGGGAAACATAAACGCAGTATACCTTATCCTCAAGCTTACCCTGCTTTGCAAGCAGGAAAAGTTCATTTATTATTGAAAGGAAACCTGTAAGAGTTTTTCCCGAACCTGTCGGGGATGATACAAGAACATTTTTACCCTTATGAATATAAGGAATTGCATAGGCCTGGGGTTCAGTAATATCCTTAAATTTTGATTCAAACCATTCCCTAATTATTGGATCAAGAAGTCCCAGAACTTCGTCTTTTGAATACCTCTTTTCTATTCTATATATCATCCTTACTCCCTTGAAAATCAAAAGGTAAAGAATTAAGTCATATTTAACATTTTTTAAGTGAAATTTTGTGGTAATTAACGATTTTATTAAAAGGATCAATAAAAATGTAATAGCACAATAGAGCTCTAAGC
>JABEBW010004083.1_pt1 | contig 16697 bp, 16 predicted proteins | sample 7245961 | NCBI WGS metagenome assembly JABEBW01 (sample SAMN14506364, study PRJNA622280) | hot springs metagenome | biome: hot spring [ENVO:00000051]|acidic hot spring [ENVO:00002120]; feature: spring [ENVO:00000027]|sediment [ENVO:00002007]; material: sediment environment [ENVO:01001048]...
AATAATAAATGGTTATAAGAAATCACTGAAGAACCTAGATTATTACTTTGGAAAATTTTTGCAATATTTGAAAAACAGTAAACAGTACGATAATTCTTTAATAATTTTAATATCGGACCATGGTCAGGCAATAAGGGAAAGGAACTATTATGGTCATGGTAATTTCCTTTACGATGAAATTGTTGAAGTACCTTTTATTGTTAAATATCCGAAGGATGTCAAGATCATGGAACAGAAGGGTTATCAGAGCCTTGTGAATATCCCGGATCTAATAAAAAATGTTGTTGAAACAGGATCATCAGGTAATTTTTCAAGGGATGTTGTTTTCAGTGAGGTATATGGTTTCATACACAACATGGAAAAGGTATTGAAACAGCATGATCTCTTTAAAGATCTTAATCTTGAAAATCTCAGGGAAAAGTACGGTTATCCAAAAAAGGCAGTTTTCAAGAATAACTATAAACTTGTTGTTAACGGCCTTAATGGAAACATTGATGAATTCACATATGGAAAAAAGAGCGTGGATCCAAAAGAAAAAAAGGATGTTTTAAGGGATCTTATTGATGAACTTTATATTTACAAAGGTACTGAAAAGTTTGTATTGCCAGATATAAGATGATGGATATGAAAATTTTACAGATTGCCCATGGGAGAATATATCCGCCATATTCCAGCGCATACGCATTAAGATGTTACAGTTTATTTGAAGGAAAGGATAGAAAAATTATATCCGTTGGTGGATACGTTTTCAGGGATTTAATTTATAAGGAATTTGAACAGTACAGGTCAATAATTTACACCTTCTATTCTTTCATAAAAAAGGAAAGGTATTTTGAAATTGGAATTTCAAGATCTCCCCTTGTAAGAAAAAGGTTCAAAAAAAGGTTGAGGGAACTTGTTAAAAATTATGATATAATTGTTTTTGAAGGGCCATGGAGCTATCCAATTGTTGAAGATTTGTTATCAAACAAATTTGTTGTTTATGATGCGCACAACGTTGAATACCTTTTAAGGAATAACAATAGATACCAGAAGGAAACGTATGAGATAGAAAAATCAGTTGTTGAAAGGGCAGATGTTATTTTTGCTTTATCAAAGGAGGATATTGAATCAATAGTTAAAATATATGGAAAGGAAAGGGAAAGGATAATCTATGTTCCGCATGTGAATAAAATTCCTGAGTATAAATGGCATGGGGAGGATTCAAAGGATTTTGTTTTCATAGGATCACCATATCAACCAAACATTGAAGCCTTAAGGATCATAGAAAACCTTGCAGAAAAATTTCCAGAATTCAATTTCCACATCATAGGTGATTTTTCAAAAATTCCTAAAAAGAAATTGAAAAACATGATCTACCATGGACTTCTTGATGAAGATAAAAAGGCTGAAATTTTCAATTCATGCCTGGCAGGACTTAATCCTGTTTTAAGGGGAGGTGGAAGGAACATAAAAATGGTTGACTATCTTTCACATGGTTTACCAGTGATAACAACACCAATAGGGTTCAGAGGTTTTGATTCTGAATTCTGGAAGGATCTTGTTTATATTGTAGATGTTGAAAAGTTTCCGGAGACAATTGAATATGTGTACAACAATAGAAAAAAACTTAAAGAAATATCTGAAAATATTTATAAAAAATATATTGAATTATACAGGATTGAATCATCAATAGATCCATACAATGAATTAATGAGATATTTCAAGTGACCTGTAAATCTTAAGGAGACTATTTATTTCATTCTCAAGGCTGTAATTCAAAGTAAATTTCCAGAGATCATTTTCAGACCTTTTGTTCTTTAATGCAAACTTTATTGTTTCCATAACATTCTCATCTTTTGTATAGAAGGCATAATCTTTGTATACTTCCCTGAAAACTGGAATATCGCTTACAACAACATTTGTTCCGCATGCCATGGCTTCAAGAGGGGGTAATCCAAAACCTTCATCAATTGACAGATAAACAAATATATCAGCATTTGAATAATACTTTCTTAACATCTCTGGTTTTACTGGACCAAGGATCTTTATGTTATCCGTTTTTTCTGCCATGCTCTTCAGGAAATTGTATCTTTCATTCCAACCATTCACAGGTCCTATATGGTAAAGGACAAAATCCTTTTCATCTTCAATTGCTTTATAGAGAACATCATACTTTTTCCTTGGATTAAAATCCCCAACGGTTAAAACATGGATTTTTCCATCGTTAGGAAATGGATCTTCATTATCCCTGAAAAAAATATCATGTTCAACGGAATGGTAAACTACCCTCACATTTTCATCATCAACGTTAAGTTTTTCAATTATTTTTTCCCTTCCATACTTTGTTGATGCGAGCAAAATTTTCCATTTTTTTGCATACCTGAATGTTATTTTCCATGCAATCCTATCATAAATATTTTTAATATAAATATCTGGATACTGTAAAGGAATAACATCATGTATTGTCACAATATCCGTATCCTTCTTTGCAACCTCAGGTGATAGGGCATGGGTAACATTCTTTGCCCTCAAGGGTCTCATGGATCCAATAACCTGTGAAATTATTCCACCAACAGGTTTTCCAAACAATGAGTATTCAACCTTTTTAACAGGCACTTTATTAAAAGGTATACCTTCTCTGTTTAAACCTTTCATTATTCTTCTCGTATATGAATTTGTACCTGTTAGATTGTTTATAACCGGGTAGATTATTGTTACAAGATAATTGTTATCAACCATTTTTAATCAATTTTTGAAAATCAAACGTTAAATAAAATTTTTCCCTTGGGGGAAAAATGAAAGAAATTGTTATATACAATACATAAATATATTAAATCAATGTTGAATCCTTATCTTGTATTAATTTTAATAGCCTTTGTTATACTCTTAGGATACCTTGGGGAAGTATTGTTCAGAATAACTAAAATTCCTGAAATATTGATTCTCCTGTTTGTAGGATTGCTGATCGGTCCAATCACAAACATTATTCCATCCAATTATCTTGCATATTTCAGGGAGATTGCACCCATATTCAGCGATATAGCAATTGTTGTTATCATTTTTGAGGGTGGAAGAAAAATAGAAATAAGTGGTTTTCTTAAAAACAGTGCTATTGGCACATTACTTGCAGTTCTGGACATTGCCATTCCTGCTGTTATATTTTCATACATTATGTATTATATGTTTTCCTGGCCCTATATTTATGGTGCTATACTTGGATCTATATTAGGTGAAACAACAACGATTGTTATTGTACCTTTAATTTCAAGAATAAAAATTTCACAGGACCTATATGGAACAATAGTTACGGAGGCAACATTAAATTCAGTCTTTGCAATATTTGCATTCTCCCTTTTAATTCAGGTATTTAATGCTGGATCATTCAATTTATACCAATTTTCAAAATTTGCACTTGATTCAATAAGTATTGCTGTTTTTCTAGGTGTTTTGGTGGGATTTCTCTGGTTAATTTTTCTTGCATTTCTTAAGGGTGTAAAGAGCTATGTTGCAACAATAGGCATTGCATTCCTTCTTTATGGAATTGTTGACTATTTTGGGGGATCCGCTGTTATTGCCATATTTGTTTTTGCCCTTGTTGTGGGTAATTATAAAACAATTAACAAACATTTTAATCTTAAAATTGACATAAGGGAAAATGAAATGGATCTCGTTGAAGATTCTCTCACCTTCCTTGTCAGAAGCTTTTTCTTTGTTTTTATGGGACTTATTGCAATAATCAATTTTTATTATTTCCTTTATGCATTAATGATAACAATAATTCTTATTGCCATGAGATATCTGGAAGTTTTTTCAGTCATAAGGAAAAAAGAATACAGACCATTTGTTACATCCCTGTTCCCAAGAGGGCTTACAGCAGCGCTCCTAGCAACAATTCTTTTAATATACAACAATACATATTTCAACGAAATGTTCTACATTATCTTCATGATAATAATTTTAACAAACATCATATCTGCGGTAATTATAAGCAAAACAGCCAGGGGTTTTGAAAATAAACAATCATAATCTTTTTATTATCATATCTTCAACAACCATGCATATCATGTGAATTATTGTTATATGTGTTTCCTGTATTATTGGTGTTAAATCAGATTCAACAGTTATCGTTTTCTTTGCAACACTTTTTATTTTTCCACCTGACCTACCAGTCAATGCAATTGTGTATGCATTTTTTGAATTGGCCTCTTCAATGCCCTTAATAACGTTTTTTGAGTTACCCGAGGTTGTTATGCCAAAAACAACATCCCCTTCATTAACAATACCCCTTACCTGCCTTGAAAAAATTTCATCGAATGAATAATCGTTTCCTATTGCCGTTATTACTGATGTGTTTGTTGTTAATGCTATTGCGGGTAAAGGATCCTTTTCCCTTAGAAATTTACCTATTATTTCTGCAGCAAAATGCTGTGCATCCGCAGCGGATCCACCGTTACCGAATGTAACAAGTTTCTTTCCATTTTTCAGTGCATTGTATATTATTTCAGATACTTCCACTATTTCCTCAATTTTAATACTTTTCCTTGCCTTCAATCCCTCATCAATATACTCTTTTAGATTCATCAATCTCCCACACCCCAAGACCTGAATTAACAAATTCTACGGTGGATGTTTCAAAATTCTTTTCCTTTAAAGATTTAACAAGATCGTGCCTGTGGAATTCATCTGTGAAGAGCAAAGCATAACCTCCACCGCCAGCACCAAGCAATTTGTATCCAAGTGCACCATTTTTTTCGCAGAATTCAAAGAAATCATCAATCTCCTTGTTTGTTATTCCGGGTGAAAGGTTCTTCTTGTGGTTCCATTCATTTTTCAACAATTCACCGAAATCACCAAAATCACCATGGTATATTCTGTCCTTGATCTCGCGAGCAATTTCCTTTAAGGCATTGTAATGATCAAGTATTTCCTCATTCGATAGATTCTTTATCTGTTTTTGAATAATATCATGGGACCTCCTTCTAACGTTCAAATTAACAAGTATCAGCCTGAACTGGAGTTCATTAACTATTTCATCCTTAATTCTCATTCTGTTAACAATAACATTATTTTTCTTAAACTCAATGTAATTGAAGCCTCCAAATACAGCAGCATACTGATCCTGCATTCCACCGGCAATCTTCAGATCCTCCCTTTCAATTTTATATGCCAATTCAGCTGTTTCATACTCACCCATGTTTATGTTCAACCATTTTTTGAATGCACCAACTATTGAAACCATCATGGTTGATGATGATCCAAGACCCGATCCATATTCTGTATCGCTGTGTGAAATTAGTTCAAAACCCTTTTCCGGCTTAAAAGCATTTATTATCGCCTTAAAAAATGGTGATTCCTCACCATCCACCTTACCATTCTTTAAATTTATTGAATAATCTATGTTGAACATGGGTTCCCTTATTTTAACAATGTTATCATTTCTCTCTATTATTGTTGTGTAGGCATATTTTCCAATTGTTGCTGAAATAACAGCACCTCCACCATGATTTTCAAAATAATCTTTTATATCTGTTCCTCCGCCTGCAAAACTTATTCTTAATGGAGCCCTTGATCTAATTACCCTTGCCATTGTTGTTTAAATAAAATATCATAATATAAATGTTTTTCAAAAGTTTATTATTATTGTTATTATAAAAGAGAATGATGGAAAAAAGGAAGGCAATATTCATTGACAGGGATGGTACAATAAATAAAGACTGTCCCTACTGCCACAAAAGGGAGGATCTTTACATTTATGAAGATACTGTTGAATTAATGAAAAAATATCAGGAATTGGGATACCTGATAATAATTGTAACAAACCAGTCGGGTATAGGGAGGGGATACTTTACTGTTGATGAAATGAACGATTTCAATAATCATCTTTTTGAAGAACTTGAAAAAAGGGGAGTTCATGTGGATGCTTTGTATTATTGCCCACACAAACCTGAGGATAACTGTCCATGCAGGAAACCAAACACAGGTCTTGTTGAAAAAGCTGTGAAGGATTTCAACATAGATCTTGAGAATTCAATTGTAATTGGTGACAGGGACGATATAGATGGTGAACTGGCAAGGAGATTGAAAATTAAGTTCCTAAAAGTTCAACATTGAAGAATTCATTCCGAAAAAGTTAAAATAATATCAATTGATCTTACCCACAATGATTTCAATTATACTTGCAGCTGGTCAGGGTAAAAGGCTCAGACCATTAACATATTACATCCCAAAGGTTCTCATGCCTGTTTATGGAAAACCAATTTTAAACCATATTATGGAAAAGATTGATTCCCTTGGCATTGAAGAGAATTATGTTGTTGTTTCTGAATTCTATGATATTGTGAAAAAATACATTGAAAAAACAGGCATGAAAAATATAAATGTAATAAAAGGTCTTGGCTGGGAGACTGAAGGTGATTTAAGCTTAACTCTAGAGGAAATTGGTAAGGAAGATGATTACCTTGTTATGAACGGTGATATGGTAACCGATATCAACCTTAATGATCTTTTAAATTTCCACAAAAATAAGAATGGTTACCTTACAATGACTGTTATAAAAATTAAGGATGAAAGTACAGAAAGGTATGGTTCAATAACAATGGATTCCAATGGTAAAATTTTAAAATTCAGTGAAAAAAAGGATAGCAGGGCTGAATTTATAAATGCCGGGATTTACATATTCGATAGAAGATTGATAGAAAAAAGGCATGAATATTTGAAGATAAAAAAGGTTAAGCTTGAGGAGGATCTTTTCCCAAGACTTGCGGATGAAGGCCTTGCCTATGGTTTCATTGCAAAATATAGTTACTTTTTTGATATTGGAACGCTGGAATCGTACAAAAAGGCATTGAAATATTTCTGTGGTGAGGAGAATGATCCCTAAAGAATTGATTGAAAAGAATTCTGTATCATACCCGGAAATATTTAAAATTGATCTTAAAAAGGATCCATTTCCATGGTTTCTTTTATCCGTTCTATTCGGTGCAAGGATATCCGAGAACATAGCAAAAAATACATTTTTTATTTTTAAATCAGAGAATCTTTTATCACCGGAAGCATTGATTGATAGAGGATGGGATGGTATTGTTGCTGTTCTTGACACCGGTGGATATGTTAGATACGATTTTAAGACAGCAACAAAAATCCTTGAGTTATCTGAAAATGTAATTAGGGAAGGTGGATTGAACAAAATACATGAAAAATCTAAGGATTTTGATGATCTTGTGAGAAGATTGAAAAGTCTGGCAAATGGCATAGGTGATGTAACCGTTGGTATATTCATGAGGGAGATGGTTGGAGTTTGGGAAAAGGCAAGGCCCTATCCATCAAAAAATGTAATTGTTGCAGCAGAAAACCTAGGAATAGATTTATTTTCTTATGGAGATATAAACTACGGCAGGCTTGAATATTTTTTAATGAAGATAGGTAAGAATTGTGTTAAGGGAAATTGCGATAAATGCATTGTTAGAGAATACTGTAAAAGACGGAATTTAAATATTAATAAACAATAAAGCTATTTTATGAAAAAGTTAACAATATTCACACCATCAGGAATATCAAGCTTTTTCGAAGCACACACAAGGGACAGGTTAGGGAGGCGGATTGAGGATCCATTAAAAATTGGATCGAGGGGAGGAGGTTTTGCCATATCCTCTGGTACGAAAACAACAGTTGAGGTTGATTTTGAGAGAAAGGGTATTGATGTTTATATAAATGGTAAGATTGAGGATGCAAAAACATCAAAAATAGCTGTGGAACTAACACTCAAAAAATTAAAGGTAAATGATATTTACGTGAAGGTTTCGCATGAAATACAAGTACCTACAGGTTCAGGTTTTGGAACAAGTGCATCCGGTGCACTGGGTATTGCCTTATCACTTTCACATTTATTGAATAAACCATTTTCATTGATGGAAGGTATAAGAATAGCACATGTGGCTGATGTTCTTGCCCTCACCGGTCTCGGAACTGCGGAGGGCTTTATATCTGGAGGATGTGTTCTCATAACAAAACCCGGTGCACCCGGTTATGGTGAGGTGGATAGAATTCTCTTTGAAAAAAATCTTTATGTTCTTGCCCTGTATTTCGGACCAATTAGCAAGGAGAAAGTGTTGAAATCAGAAGAAATGGTTGAAATTGTAAATAAATTTGGCCATTCTGCATTGATGAAAATAAAAAGGAAGCCAACGGTTGAATCCCTGCTCAGTTATTCAAGGGAATTTGCAGAAAGGAGCGGTATAGGAAATCCTGAAATGTTAAAGATATCGGATGAATTAAAAAACAATGGTGCAATCGGTGCAACTCAGAACATGATTGGCATGGCTGTTCATTCTGTTGTTAGAAAAAAGAACATTGAAAAAATCTTAAAAATAGCAAAGGAGTATACGGAAAAAATAATTGTTTCAAAAATTTATGAAGATGGTCCAAAGTTTCTATAATTCTATTTTATCTTCCTCACCCTTTCTGTAAGTTTCCTTTGAGAATATTATTCCCAGAATCATAATTGTTTCAGCAATGAAAAGCCATAATACCCAAGAACTGAAAAGTGTAAGCCTAAAAAGGTATATTGTTGCAAGTATTATTGTTATGGCGAAACCACCGAATATGGCACCTCCATTGTAAGCAAATCCAACACCGGTTGTTCTGAACTTTTTACTGAATGTTTCGGAAAGAAATGCTGGAAGAACTGAAAAGATCATTGCCTCGAAGAATGCCTGTATGCTGAACATTATGAATGTTATCAATGGATCATAATTGAAGGCAAAGTACGCAACAGGATATGTTAGTGCCACAAAGATTGATGAATAAAGGAGAAGAGTTTTCTTTCTTTCAACCAGGAACAGGGCAAATACACCACCAAGCCATACGCCAAAGAGAGAAATGAGATTTATTATTCCCACATAAAGATCCACGGTTGTTACACTTATTTCTTTATGTATTTCCAGGAAAAGTGCAGGATAAAATGAGAATGTTGCAGTATTAATGAACAGAAGTCCTGATGTTATTAAAAGTGCAAAAAGTAATCCCCATCCACCTTCCTTAATAAGATTAATAACAGGTATTTTGGCAATTTCTTTTCTCTCCTTCATTTCTTTGAAAACATTTGTCTCCTCCGCAACGATCCTAATGATCAATGTTATTATTCCTGGAATAAATGTTGTTAGGAAAACAATCCTCCAGCCATAGGCGGAAAAGTTTGAAGGACCAAGGTAAGAATAAATGCCAGCATTAACGAAAGCTATAATGAAATATCCAGTACCAAAACCGCTCTGAACAAAGGCTCCAATCGGTCCTCTTTTTTCAGGTGGTATGCTCTCCATTGAAAGGGCCGTGCCACCACCATATTCAGCACCGGCAAACATGCCTTCAATGAACAGAAAAATGTAAAGGAAAATCGGTGCCGCAATACCAATCTGATCATATGTTGGTAAAAGTCCCTTAAGACCTGCAAAAATGGAGAATCCAAGTATGGTTGTTGTAAGCATTGCTTTTCTGCCCATTCTATCCCCAAGAAAATTGCCCAGAACAATGGATCCAATAGGTCTTGCGAGAGCTTCAGCAGCAAATCCACCAAATAACACTATAAGGCTTATTAACCTCTCAGAGCTTGGAAAAAATATTGGAGCTATTGTTATTGCAAGAAATGCATATGCTATTGTTGTGTATCCATCCATAAGCCAGCCTATCCATGCAGCTATTACCTGTAACCATGATTTTTTATTAATACCCCAAAAACCCATGGTTTAGGAAATATTTCTTTTTTTAATAAAAATTTTGGAAAATAATAAAAAAATAGAAAAAACAATTAATTTGTATTTTTTATCCTTTTAATATGACAGGAGATCAGTTCATCATTGGTATGGATGAAGTAAGGGAAGCAGAAAAAGTATTGAGCAGTGTTGTAAAAAAGACACCTGTTGAACACTCAAGAACATTTTCTGAGATTTCAGGGAATGATGTCTTTCTAAAACTGGAGAACCTTCAGACAACAGGATCCTTTAAAATTAGGGGTGCATACAACAAAATTTACCATTTAAGTGAAGAGGAAAGAAAGAGAGGTGTTGTTGCATCAAGTGCAGGAAACCATTCGCAGGGTGTTGCATATGCCGCAAAACTGCTGAGTACAAAGGCAACAATATTTATGCCAATTTTCACACCACCAACAAAAGTTGTTGCAACGGAGGCATATGGTGCTGAGGTAAGGCTTTACGGTGAAACATACGATGATGCGTTCAAGAAGGCAATAGAATTCACAAATTCAAACAAAATGGTTTTTGTACATCCATTCAACGACCCTTACATAATAGCTGGTCAGGCAACAATCGGTCTTGAAATATATGAACAGATAAAGGATATAGATGCTGTTGTTGTTCCAATAGGTGGTGGAGGTCTAATATCAGGAATAGCATTTGCATTGAAATCACTTAAGAGTGATATAAAAATAATAGGTGTGGAAGCTGAAGGTGCCCAGTCAATGAAAAAGTCCATAGAAAAAGGTGAAATTGTTCCTCTTGTGAATTTAAATACAATTGCTGATGGTATTGCTGTAAAAACACCTGGGCCTCTTACCTTTGAAATGGTAAAGGTATATGTGGATGATCTTATCACAGTTACAGATGAAGAGATCGCCAATGCCATGTACATGCTTCTTACAAGGAACAAGATTGTTGCAGAACCAGCAGGAGCTGTTTCACTTGCAGCAATTCTATCAAGAAAGATTGAAATGAAAAATAAAAGGGTATGTGCGGTGATAAGCGGTGGGAATGTCGATTACAATTTACTTACACAGATCATACAGAAGGGATTAATGGATGAAAAACTGATAATCAAGGTTTCTCTTATCATACCGGATAAACCTGGATCCTTGAAACAGATACTGAATTTTCTATCGGAGAGACAGGCGAACGTACTTGACATCCATGTTGATAGGGTTGAAAGTGATATACCTGCTGGAATGGTACGTGTAATAATAACTGTTCAGACGTTTGGTGATAAGAACATAAGGGAAGTTGAGAATTTCCTTAGAATGCAAAAAATAAACTATGAATTGATCTATTAAATAAAAATTTTATCAATTTTTTAAAATTTTCTTATATTTATTTAATTAGTAAAGTTATTGTCTAAAAAATTCCAAGCATATCTAGGCTGATAAAATTAAAACAGTTTTAAGCACATTATTTTAGAAAGCATCAATGCATAATGCTTCATAGAAAATTTTTCTTAAAAAATACAATTTGAAAATAAAAAAATCGTTAATTTTTTATATTGTTTATTATTAATCCTATTCAAGGCAATGGCGTTTGCCTTTAATTCCCTTGTGGTGATAACGCCTACCATAAGAAGGTGAAATGGATGAAAAATTTTTCAGGTGTTCTATGCACCATAAAAAACATACTTGAAAAAGAGGAGAAAGAACTGGATGAAAGAATAAAGTTTATGGAACATAGAAAAGAATATCTTCTTGATGAAATAGAAGGTTTGAAAAAAAGAATTGAAAAGGCAAAGACGGATTATTCCAGTATGGAGAATTACTTTGATAATCTAACGAAAGAAAATTTTGAACTTGAGAAATTATGAAAATTGAAAAGGAAACAATGGAATTACTTGAAAAATACGGCATATCTATTTATGAATTTGAGAGAAATTATAAAAATGAAGATTGCTCTGTTACTGTTGATTATTTAGATAAACTTTATGGATCAATTTTAAAGAAAAGGGAAAAGTTGAAAAACCTTATGGAGGAACCATTTAAGTTAGAGGGAACTTTTGCCGCATTGAACTTTGAATATTTTACCCTTCTAAAGGAGAATCAGAGGATTGCAATAAATCTCAGCGGTGCTCTCGGCCATAACAAGGCGCTGAGGAGATCAAAGCACCTTGAAGAAAAAAATTATGGTGAAATTGAAAAATTGATTGAAAAATACATATTTGGAATAAGAATATGAAAACTATTAAAAATTTTGATTTTTGGACAAAACTGATAATTCTAATAGGTATAATCAGTCTTTTTGGTGACTTTACATATTAAAGCGCAAGAAGTATAATCCCACAGTATTTCACCACAATTCTTGGGGGCTCAGTTTTTCTTCTTTGTATTGTTGTTGGTGTGGGTGAATTTGTGGGATACAGTTTTAGAATTGTCAGCGGTGAAATAATTGATAAAACACATTTTTACTGGGGCGTTATGATTATTGGATATATCATAAATATGGTTGCCGTACCCATGCTTGCAATTTCTGGAAATTATATTTTTGCATCAGCTCTAATAATTCTCGAGAGGTTCGGTAAAGCTTTAAGAACTCTCCCAAGGGATTATTTAATCTCCATTTTTGCTGAGAGAGAAAGCGTGGGGAAAGGTTTTGCAATTCAGCAGGTACTGGATCAAACGGGTGCAGTTATTGGTCCTTTAACCGTATCATTCATTCTTCTTTTGGGGTTGGGTTACAGGGATGCTTTTCTTTTTTTAGCTTTCCCTGCAAGTTTATGCCTTCTTTTTGTTTTTATTACATATTTTAAGGGAAGGAATTTCAGTGTTAAGGAAAGAAAAATTGAAAAACCATCCGATTACAGGAAATTTATCTATTTTTATTCGGCAGGTATAGGTATTGCCTCCGATGGAATATACCATATTTCATTCATTTTGTACACAGCACAATCATATATGAATGAAGGATTAATTCCAATAATATTTATGGTTGCCATGATAGGTGAGGGGGCAATAGGTGGTTTATCAGGTTTGCTCTACGATAAGCTAGGTAAAAATTTAGTATATATTGGAATTTTACAATCATTAATTTTACCCATTCTTATAATTCATCATGACGTTTATAACCTTTTCATCGCAGGTTTTATTTTTGGTGCAATAACTGGCATTTACGATACTGTTGGCAGATCCATTATCGGAAAAAATGTTGAGAAGGGGAAAAGAGGATACGCCTATGGAGTTTATAATACATTTTATGGCATGGGCCTTTTCTTTTCCGGCTTATTTATTGGCTATTTCTTCAATTTTTCCTCAATAATTTTTTCCTATGTGTTCATTCTTCAATTATTATCCATACCAATTTTGTTTTTTGCCCTGAAGCATACAGGATAAGGAATTTTAGGGTATATAGGCGATGGCATCTATTTCTATATCAACATCACCTGCAGGAGTTGCCTGAACAGTTGTTCTTGCTGGCTGGTAATCCTTGAAATATTCTTTGTAAACATCGTTCATTTTCTGAAAATCGCTTATGTCCTTAAGAAAGACTGTTACCTTAACAACATTGTTTAAACTTAAATTCTCGGATTCAAGTATTGCCTTTATGTTCTCCATTATCTGTTTGGTTTCAAGTGAAACATCATCCTTTATCTTTTTTCCAGTTTTTGGATCTATTGGTATCTGTCCTGATATAAACAAAAAATTTCCAGCCCTTATTGCCTGTGAGTATGGTCCGGATGGCAATGGAGCCTTATCGGTTTTGATTATCCTAATCATATTTTTCACCAGCATTACATGTAATCATGTAATAAAAATATTTTCAGAAAAATTATGGTGCAATTTTTTCTGAGTATATTCTATTTACTAATATAAGACCAATCAGAACAAGAATTGCAGAAAGAATGAAATCCAATGAATATCCAAACATTGTTGTTATATAACCTGAAAATAGAGAACCTGCAACCTGACCCAGGCCAAGCATGGAGTTGTAAAGACCCACAGCCCTTCCCCTGTTACCTTCACCTGCACTCCTTGAAACATAATTTATCTGGCTTATACCAATCCAGCTCCACAGGAATCCCAGAACACCATATATTATCATGGATACTGCAATACCTGAAAATCCTGAAAAAATTAAAGGAATGATTGCGGAAAATGCAAAAAGGAAAATGCGTATTGTCAATGCTGTCTTTAATGTTCTCTTTCCTCCAAGTTTTTCCATGATTTTTCCAGTATAAACATAACCTATTGTTGAGAGACCAACATTTACAGCATACATTATGAAAATTTCAATGTTTGATGCACCGAGATGTTTTATTACCATAACGGGGAATGGAACGAAGAATGTTTGAAATGCAAACATCAGGAAAAATGTTGTTAAAATGAAAAATAATAGATTTTTTGATAGATATTTCCTCAAACCTGAAAATTTGAGTATGTGCAGAATTCCCCTGGGAGAAAATGTTATCCTTTCCAGCGTTCTTGTTGTTGTTACTTTAATCTCCTCCCTCTTTATTTTTTTCTCGGACTCCTTCAATATTAATGTTGATACAATTGCCGCAATAAGGTAAAGCAAGGATGATATTATGTATATATATGGCAGATCTGAGGATTTGCTAAGATCGAGGAGGAATATCATACCTACAATGAGACCAAGAAAGGATCCAATGCCTGAAAGAAGACTAAACCTTGATATGATCCTTGGCCATTCCTCAGGGTTGTTCTGTTCAAGTATTATGAGTGTGGATACTGGTACGCTTGCGTTCAAAACAATCTGATAGATTATCAAAACGAGTATAAAGCTGTAAACACTATGAACGAAAATGATAAGCGTTAGGCTGAGAAAGGATCCATAGAAACCGTAAAGTATGAAAAGTTTCCTTTTTCCAAGCGAATCAGAAAGTTCACCCCAGAATATTAATGCAGGAACTGAAACAAGTGAGCTTAAAGCTGATGCAAGACTGACATAAAAAACGTTTGATCCAAGATATACAACTACGAAAAGAGGGATCATTGGGTTGATGATACCTCCAGCCATGTTTGAGAATATGAATCCAAGGAACCATCTGTTGCTTTTCATTTAGGCAAATGTGAAATTCTATCAAATATTTAAATATAATTTTTTTTGTATGGTATGAAAAATTACAAATTTTCTACCAATTTATCCTTTCATTCACTCTACAAAGACACTAGTATTCTTTCCGCTTTAAAGATTAAAGCTTTTTATTGCTTTTTAAATACAGAAATATTATAAAAATAAGTAAATATTTTTTTGGTGCCAACAATAAATCTTTTAGATTTATTTTTATAATAAAATCAAAAAATTTGTCAAAAAGTTTCAGATTTTAAATAAATCTTGATCCATAAAATAGTTTCAACCTTCATGATAATTTCTTAGCTTTTTCTTGATTAGTTATCAGTTCATGATCTTTTTCTAGATGGTCTTCGGGTTAAAAAATGGTAACATGGTTGGTCATTGTAACTTTTCATTCCTTGACTTTAATTTAAGAATAAAAGATAATGTAAGCGAAAAAAGGAAAATAATTTTTATTCATTTTACTATTTTTTATTAACAATTTTTCACTTTTGAGCACAAATAATCTTAAATAGATTTATTGTTTATTAGAAAACTATGGTAGAAATACATGCTCCTAGGGGGAAAACTCTTACATGTAAGAGCTGGAAAACAGAAGCAGCAATGAGGATGTTAATGAACAATCTGGATCCTGAGGTTGCAAAAGATCCTGCGCACCTTATTGTTTATGGTGGAACAGGAAAGGCTGCAAGGAACTGGGAATCCTATGAGAAAATTGTTGAATCGTTAAAAAATCTTGAGGACGATGAAACCCTAATAGTTCAATCAGGAAAGCCTGTTGCAATATTCAAAACGCATACATGGGCACCAAGGGTTTTGATATCCAACGCCATGCTTGTTCCAAAGTGGGCAACATGGGAATACTTCAGGGAGCTTGAGGAGAGAGGATTAACCATGTTCGGTCAGATGACGGCCGGATCATGGATATACATAGGATCGCAGGGCATACTCCAGGGAACATATGAAGTATTTTATGCAATTGCAAAGAAAGAATACAATACCTACAGTTTAAAGGGAAAATGGGTTCTGTCTTCTGGTCTTGGGGAAATGGGTGGAGCACAGGGATTAGCAATAACAATGAACGATGCAGTTGGAATAATAGTTGAGGTTGATGAGAATCATATAAAAAGGAGAATTAGGCATGGTTATCTTGATGTATGGACTGATGATCTTAAGGAAGCATTGAAGATGAAGGATGAAGCGCTTGAAACTGGAAAGGCATTGTCAATAGGTTTGCTTGGAAATGCAGCAGATGTTTATTCACAGTTAAAGGAAATGGAAATTATTCCTGACATTGTTACTGATCAGACAGCAGCACATGATCCCCTCAATGGATACATACCAAGCGGTTACAGTGTTGAGGAGGCAAAGATTTTAAGGGAGAATCCGGAGAAATATCTTGAGGAGGTTAAAAAGTCTCTCAGGAAACATGTGCCTGCCATGATCTATTTCAAGGAGCATGGATCAAAGGTTTTTGATTATGGAAACAACATAAGGGCAATGGCAGTTGAAGCAGGGGTAAACGATGCATTCAAAATACCGGGTTATGTTCCAGAATACATAAGACCATTATTCTCCGAAGGAAAGGGACCTTTCAGATGGGCAGCTCTTTCAGGAAATCCCAACGATATATATGAGACTGATAATGTTATTAGAAAACTATTCCCGGATGATAAGCATATTTTAAACTGGCTCGACATGGCAGAGAAAAAGGTGAAATGGCAGGGTTTACCCGCAAGGATACTCTGGCTTGGCTATGGTGAAAGGCACAAGGCAGGTCTGGAATTCAATAAACTTGTAAGGGAAGGAGTACTTGATGCACCAATAGTTATAGGAAGGGATCACCATGATACAGGGAGTGTTGCATCACCGTACAGGGAAACTGAAAGAATGCTCGATGGATCCGATGCAATAGCTGAC
>JABEBW010003672.1_pt1 | contig 16695 bp, 22 predicted proteins | sample 7245961 | NCBI WGS metagenome assembly JABEBW01 (sample SAMN14506364, study PRJNA622280) | hot springs metagenome | biome: hot spring [ENVO:00000051]|acidic hot spring [ENVO:00002120]; feature: spring [ENVO:00000027]|sediment [ENVO:00002007]; material: sediment environment [ENVO:01001048]...
TTTGCAAATTTTGCAGCTTTCAATATAGCGTTTTTTATGGCATAAGCTTTGCTTCTTCCATGGCTAATTATGCAAGCACCATTGACACCCAAAAGCGGCGCCCCCCCAAATTCCGCATAATCTGTCTTCTTTTTAAGCATTCTAAATGCAGGCTTAGATAATAAGTAACCTATTTTATAAATCAAACTCTTAGAAATTTGTGCTTTTAAAAATTCTCCAATGATATTGGGAACAGATTCAGAAGTTTTTAAAATAATATTACCAACAAATCCATCACACACAGCTACATCAACTTTGTCTGCAAATATCTCATTTCCTTCGATATTACCATAAAAATTTAAAGTAGAAGATTTAATTAAATCATAGGCTTTAATTACAAGACTATTGCCTTTGCCCGGCTCTGAACCATTGCTTATTAAACCAACTATGGGTTTTTGTATATTTAGCATATGTTTGATATAAACTGAACCCATTATACTAAATTCAAGTAAATGAATGGGTTTGCAATCCACATTCGCTCCTGCATCTAACAGCAAAACACTACTTTTTACTGTGGGTAAAAGTGTGCCTATTGCAGGTCTTGAAATACCTTTTAGTTTGCCAAGCACAACCATAGCGATAGCCATGACTGCCCCAGAATTGCCAGCACTTATAAAAGCATCAGCTTTTTTGTTTTTAACAAGCTCCATACCTATATACATCGAAGAATCTTTTTTTCTTATGGCTACGCTAGGTTTGTCAAACATTGTAATAGTGTTTGGAGCATCTTCTACACTTATCCTTTCTAGAATGTTAGATTTAAAATCTTGAGAAAAAATTTCTACATTTTTTTCTATTTCATTTCTTTTTCCAACAAGCACTATATCTAGATCAAACTCTTTGGCAGCTAAAAATGCCCCCAACACAACTTCCTTTGGAGCATGGTCACCACCAAATGCATCTACCACTATTTTTGATCTCATTCTTCAATTTTTATGATTTCCTCGTCTTTATAATAACCACAAGACGGACAAACAGTGTGTGGCAATTTCACAGCGCCACATCTTGAACACTTTGATATTGCAGGCATACTTGCTTTTTTGTGCGTAGCCCTTTTTGCAGCTCTTGAATGACAAGATTTTCTTTTTGGTTGAGCCATTTTTAACTTCTCCTTTAAATTATTTCTAATTCACTAAAAAAATAAGGTATTTCAAAATCAGCTGATTCTTTAGAATCGGAACCATGAACTGCATTTTCTTCTATATTTTTTGCATACAGTGCTCTAATTGTACCTTTTTCAGCTTTTGATGGATCAGTTGCACCCATTAGTGTTCTATAGTCTGCAATTGCGTTATCTTTTTCTAAAACCATAACAACAATACTTCCGCTAGACATAAATGCGGTAAGGGAATCATAAAATGGTTTATCTTTATGCACAATATAAAAACCTTCAGCTTGTTTTTTTGTAAGATGTATTTTTTTCATCGCTTTTATAGCAAAACCATGTTCTTCAAGCATTGCTATAATCTTTCCGCTATAGAGTGCTTTTACCGCATCAGGTTTAATGATTGACAGTGTCTTTTCCAACATTTTTAACTTCTCCTTTATTAGTATTAGACTCAGACTTTGCGTTTATCGGTTTAGAGTTATTTTTGTAATCTGTCACATACCACCCAGAGCCTTTCAGCTCAAAAGAAGTATGAGAAATAAGCTTCTTTAGAGAGTTTGTAGAGCCACAAGCAGGGCATACTTTCGGAGGTTTAGCACCAATCTTTTGCATTAATTCAATAACTTCATCACAAACAGAACATTTATACTCATAAATTGGCATTTGCATTCACCTGTTTTATTTTAAAATTAAAATCTTCTTCTTTTATTGATAACTCAAGTGTTTTTATGTGAGATTTTTCGCCGCTTAAAATTTTAATATCAGATTTTTTTATATTAAAAAAACAAGACATCAAGTTAATAAGAGCCTTATTAGCTTTACCATCATAAGCAGGCTTTGACACTTTAACTTTCAAAAAACCTCCTTCTACTCCATAGATTACATCTTGTTTCGCATTTGCAACGACTTTCAAACGCACAATCATAAAAAACCAAAGACAAACTACCATAATTTCTTTTATCAGTCAATACACTACTTTGAATTTTTAATAAACACCCTCTTTTCTTATTACAACGGCAATTGTCTTAACTATTATAATTATATCAAGCCACAGTGACCAATTAGTCACATACCAACTATCCATTTTAACCCGAAAGTCGTATGTTGTATCATTTCTACCACTTACTTGCCAAAGCCCTGTAAGACCAGGATTAACCATGTAGTAAAACTTCGCATACTCTTTATAGTATTTTTCTACTTCTTCTTGCACGACAGGTCTTGGTCCAACAAATGACATCTCATTTTTAATAATGTTTATTATTTGCGGTAATTCATCTAGGGACGTATTTCTCAAAAAGTGGCCAACCTTTGTTATTCTTGGGTCATTTTTAAGTTTAAAATACTGATTCCACTCTTGTTTTAATGCTTCGTCATTCTCAAGCAAAACCTTTAGACGCTCTTGAGCATCCACATACATGCTGCGAAATTTGTAAATTTTGATAATTTGCCCGTTTTTACCTACCCTTTCGTGCTTAAAAAAAATGGGACCCTTAGATGTTGCTTTGATAGCTATGCTGATAAAAATCAACGCAATTAAGAAAAAAGGCAGCGCAATAACTACAAGTATTAAATCAAACAATCTTTTCAACATACGATTTAAAATTGAATCTAAATTGTTCTTTGTTTGAATAAATAACAATTTTTGCGAAAAATAAAAATTTATTTTTGTATTGAAAATAGACAAACCCTCAAGGTCGGGTATAACAATTACATTCTTAAAAATCGTTTGCAAGCTTGTTAAGTCGATATCTGTTTTGGAAGAAGCAATAACAAAAATCGTGTCGATATCGTGTTTTTTTGACTCAGTGTTAAGCTCTAAAATAGACCTTACTACTTTTTTGCCACAAAACTGCTTTTGATGAGACTTCCTATCAAAAAAAGCATATATTTTGTAACCTAAGTAAAACTGGTTTTCTAAAGAATTACTAAATTCTAAAGTCTGGTTTGAAGTACCACATACTATTACATTTTTTTGCCACAAATTTAGTCTATACAACAGCTTTTTAGACAACACATGAAATAGTGGAAATACAAATAGACTATAAAACCAAAACAAAAATATCACAAGCCTAGAAAATAGCAAACTTGATTTTGTAATTGAAACAAGAGAAAGCACAACTACAACAATGATTGCCAAAGAATTGAAAATTTTTTTCATATCTTCCCAAATGTCGTAGCGTTTTGTGTAAATCCCCTCATAGTAAAACAAAAAAAATATAATAAAAAAAACAAAAAAATATTCATAATAGTAAGAAAACGGCTTTTTGTACTGAACAATATCAAAAACATTTAAAAATATTCGTGTTTGGTGTGCCAGATATAGGCTTATTGCAAATGCAATAAAATCGAATATTACAATTATTAAAAACACAATTATTTGGTTAGTTTTCTTCATAATCACTTACTAAAAACTCTTCTAACGCGCTTTGCCAATCTTGGATTTCAATGTTTAGCGTTTTACTTAACAGATTGTTGCTCATAGCGCTAAATAAAGGGCGTTTTGCTTTCAAATTAAAAATTTCTCTAGAAACAGGGTAAATAAATTTTTTTAAATTAAGTTTTTTATTAACAAAACTTGCCCACTCAAACCGTGAACAATACCCACTGTTTGCCAAGCAAAATAGGCCTCTTAAATCTTTTTTGATAGATAATAGCGTTACTTGGACAATTGTTTTTGTCGATGTAGGTACAGAAAACTCGTCATATGCAACTTTTATATATTCATTTTGTTTGCTCCAAGCAACAAACTTTGCAATAAAATTATTCTTACCATTGCCATATACCCAGCTTGTACGCAAAATAAGGTAATTTTCTAATATGTCACAAATAGCGTACTCACCCAAAAGCTTGGATTTTCCATACTCATTCAACGGATTTGGTTTGTCTGCTTCACTATATAATCCAACTTTAGCTCCATCATAAACATAATCGGTACTATAATGAATTAAAAATGAGCCAAACTCGTTTGCGCAAATGGCTAAATTTGTCGGGCCTTGTGTGTTTGTTTTATAACCTAAATGATAATTTGTTTCACAATCATCAACTAAATTGTAAGCAGCGCAATTTATAACAACTAAAGGCTTGTATTCTTTAAATATAGCATACAATACATCAATGTTAGATATATCGCATTCTCTTCCAAAAGCTTTAAAATCTATTGCTTGTTGTAATAATGCCTTTGTAAAAGCCTTTCCCAATTGACCATGTGCGCCAAGTATCAATATCATATATATGCCTCAAAATCTTTAAATGCGCTTAATTGTAAATCTTTTTGCGAAACTATAGGCTCTTTTATGGGCCAGTTAATATTTAGTATTGGGTCATTCCAAACCACGCCGTCTTCACATTCTTTGCAATATTCTTTTGATGCTTTATAAAGTACAATAGCTTCATCGCTTAGCGTAACAAAGCCATGCAAAAAACCTTCTGGTACATACAAAATGTAATGATTTTTATCGTTTAAGATAAAAGATAAATATTGGCCGTATGTTTTTGAACCAGCCCTCACATCTACAATGCAATCGAATATTTCGCCATACACGCAACGCACCAATTTTGCTTGACCAAATGGGCGGCGCTGTATATGAAGTCCACGCAATACACCTTTGCTCGAAAAAGAATGGTTATCTTGATTAAACTCATCAAGTATGCCAATTGTCTCAAATTCACTTTTTTTGTAAGTTTCTAAAAAATAACCTCTATTATCAAAAAAAACCTGAGGCTTGATGAGTATTGCCTTATCCAAATTTAATTTTTCAAAGCTAAACGGCATATGTATCTCCTCTTACGCCAATTTAAATGCTACAAATTTTAATATGTCCCTTATCACAAACGAAGGCAAGTAATATAGTTTTTTTGTTTTCACCAAGTACTGCAATTGAGATTTAACATAACGAAAACCTTCATCTTGCGTTTTGCCAAACTCTTTTTCAATCCAATTTTGAGATTTATAAAATTTTCCTACCTCAATATATCGCAAAAACTCTTCCTTTAGAGAATAATTATGCGAGTGATAAACTATAGCTTCATGATTATAAAAAACCGCATAACCATTTTTAAGTGCAAGAGCAGCCATATAAACATCTTCTCCAAAATCAAGCCTTACAAAACCACCTAAGTTTTTTATTACGCTTTTTCTATATGCAGCAAATGAGTTAGAGTTAAATGCCAGTTTCATTCCAAACTCATCTTTTTTGTCAAGCGTTTTTTTAATCGAGTAATCGGGGTAATTAAAGTATCTTAAGTGTTTTGAAAACTCAATTGCGTTTTTATGAGGCAATTGCCTCCCATAAGCAATAGCAACATCACTATCTTTGAAACTATTTGCTAATACACGAATAGAATTTTTTTGCGGTATTGCATCTTGAGTTAAAAACACAACAATCTCACAACTGGCTAACTCTAAACCAAAATTTCTGGTTAACCCATGATTGAATTGTTCTTTTTTAATTACATATACCCTATTTGTAAATGCTTTTGCAATATCTAGTGTCTTATCTTTGGACTGTGAATCTATTACAATTATATCGCCAATACCCTCTTGCGTTAATCTAATAAGCAATGGCTTTAGTGTTTTTTCACCCATAAAAGTTGGAATTACAACCGATACATCCATAAAAGCTTTTATATATTATTAAATATAATTTTTCAAGCCAAATAAACTCAAACAGCTCTGTTTCTAAATTTTAGCAATAACTTGACATAGGGTGCTTTGTATAATACAATACGAAAAAAAAAGTGGAGGTTTTTGTATGGCAAAAGTTAGCGTAGATCAAGCAACATGCATTGGTTGCGAAGTGTGTGTAGATACAGCACCAGATGTATTTGAGATGGTTGATGGAAAAGCTCAGGTAAAAAATCCAGATGGTGCTTCAATTGATGTAATTAAAGAAGCAGCTGAAGCATGTCCAACTGAATCAATTAAAGTAGAAGAGTAATTTTGAGGGGGTTTCCCCCTCTTTTTAGATAAAGGGATTGTAGTATTTCTCGTGTTGTATAGTAGTTGTTGGTCCGTGACCTGGGTACACTACATAATCATCGTCAAGAAACAATAGTTTTTGAAGTGATTGTTTTAAATGGCTTTCAGATGAATTTGGCAAATCAAAACGCCCAACTGACTCAAAGAAAAGCGTATCACCACTAAATATTACATGTTCGTGTTTATTAAGTAGGCATATTGAGCCCATTGAATGCCCTGGTGTTTCTAAAACAAACAATTCAATGTCTTCTCCTATAGTTATTTTATCATTTTCGTTAAGTAAAATATCAGCTTTTGGAGAAGGTTTTGTATCAATCATAAACATCAAACCATCAATATAAGCTTTTTCTAAAAAAGGAGCGTCTTTTTTCCCAATGGCAATGGGTATATCAAAAGCTTCTTTTATATCTTTATTTACACCTGTATGGTCAAAGTGATAATGCGTGTTGACTATCAAAGTTGGCTTGAGTTTTTTTTGAGTAATAATATTTATTATTTTTGGAGCATCGCTGCCTGGGTCAATTATAATAGCTTCTTTATTGTTATGAACGATATAACAATTCGTTTGCAACACGCCTACAACTACGGTTTCAATATTCATGTAATTATTATACTTCATACATTTGCTAAATGCAAAAATATTTGAAATTTGTATGTTAATTTTATATACTTTAATAACTTAACATTATGGAGGCACAATGAGTCTTGATAAGCTTTTTAAAAAAGCAATTGAAAAAAACATCGATTTTAGTGAAGCAGTGGAGATATTGAAAATCACAGACGATAATATGCTTGAACTATTTTACTATGCAGATAAATTAAAGAAATATTTCAAAAAAGATTACGTGAGTTTTTGCTCTATCATAAATGCAAAAAGTGGACGCTGCAGCGAAAATTGTTCATTTTGTGCTCAATCAGCTCATTTTAATACAAATATTGAAGCGTATGAGTTTTTGCCTGTATCAACTATCGAACAAAAAATACAATACTATGCAAATTACCCCATAGAGCGCCTAAGCCTTGTAACAAGCGGACTAAGCCTAAACAAACTAAAAGATTTTGAAAAGCTCAAACTAACAATTTCAAAAATCTCTCAATATCAATTATTACCTGGTGCATCCATTGGTTTGCAAATAAAACAGCAACTTGATGAGTTAAAAAAAGCAGGTTTAATTGAATTTCATCACAACTTAGAAACTTCTAGAGAATTCTTTCCAAAAATCTGCACAACGCACAGTTATGAAGATGACATAAATACAATAAAATTGGCTAAAAATGAGGGTTTTTATGTGTGTAGTGGGGGTATATTTGGCATTGGAGAGTCCCAACAAGACAGGGTAAGTTTGGCATTTGAACTGAAAAATCTAGATGTGGATTCCATACCAATTAACTTTTTAATACCCATAAAAGGTACGCCCCTTGAAAAACAGCCACCACTCAAACCTCAAGAGGCTTTAAAGATCATCTCTATGTTTAGGTTTGTTTTGCCCGATAAAGATATTAGGGTATGTGGCGGAAGAGAATTTGTTTTAAAACAACTGCATCCATTTGTCTTTTTTGCTGGAGCAAATGGGATTATGGTGGGAAACTACCTTACACAAGCAGGAAGAAAAATAGAAGATGATCTAGACTTAATTAATAGTTTGGGTCTAAAGATAAGTTGTCAACGCTTTTAATTTCCATTGAAACATCTGGCAATGAATGAATAAAAGCCTTGCCATAAGGTTTTGTCAAAACCCTATTGTCTGCTATTATAATAATGCCAGTATCATTTTTTGTCCTAATTAGCCTACCAAAACCTTGCTTAAATTTCAATATAGCTTTTTGTAATGAGTAATTCAGAAAAGCATTTTGTCCGTTTTTTGCCAATGTGTCATATTTGGCTTTTTCAATTGGATGCGTAGGCACTTCAAACGGTAGTTTTGTTATAATAACGCACGATAGATAATCGCCGCTAACATCTATGCCTTCCCAAAAACTATTTACACCAAATAAGATTGTCTTATCTTTGAAAAAATATTTTTGCATATTGTAGTTGTCCAACATACCCTGTTTTAAAATTCTATAGTTAGCTAAAGATAGCTCATCTTTTGTTTGCGTATATACATCATTTAAAACCTTATATGAGGTAAATAACACTAAAATACCCTTGTTCAATTGCTTAGCTACAGATACAATTACATTAGCCAAATCATCAATATACTCTTTTGTGTTAGGGTTACTTATACCTTTAAGTACCACTAATTTTGCTTGTGATTTGTAATCAAATTCTGTTTTAAAAACCTTCTCAAATGGCTCACTGATACCTAAAGTATTTTTAATTAGGTTAAAGTTACCATTTACGGATAATGTTGCTGATGTAAAAATTACACTACTAACTTTTGGATAGAGTTTGTTCTTTAGTAAATCTGCGAAGTTCAAATCTGTTATGTTAAATAAGACAATATCTTTAAACTTTTCTATCCAATATACATATTCATCACCTTGTTTTTTCATAAATAAATTTAAGATTTTCAAATTTAAACTGAGCTTATCAATAATTGCTTTAAAATCAACTCCAAGCTCAATGTCTACCTTGTCTTTGTAATTGATAAATTCATAAGTAAGCTGCTCTTGTAAATAAGAAATGCGCATCAACTTTTGGGCAGTAAATTCATCGCCATAGTTTACGCTGTATTCAACAGTATTTGCAAGATTTGCCAACTCAAGCTTTTGGTCATCTAAGATCTTTGCCACTTTGTTTATCAGCTCAAATAACTTCATTTTGCTTGCAATACCAAAAAAATTCTTAATCACATTAGCTTGGTCGTAAAAATTAAAAGTCATGGTTGCAAAACTGGTGAGGTTGCTTTCTATATTATGGGCTTCATCGAATATTAACACATCAATACTATCAAATATTTCTGCTACATCAAATAAATCACTAAAAACCAAGTGATGATTTGTGATAATTATATCTGCATCTTTTAGCCGCATTCGTGCATTAAAAAAGAAACAATTTTTAAATTGAGGACAAAAGCGCCCCATGCAAGAATCTTTATCAGACCTAATCTGTTCAAAAACGTTATCGTCTAAGATTTCAAACTCATCTTTTGTGCCATTTTGAATATTGCTTAAGAACTCTTTTGGATCTCCTATGTTACTAAAAATACTAAAAGCGTATGTGTAAAATTTTCTTTTGCATGCATAATTTTGCCTTCCAAGTGCAATATCAAATTTTATATCACTAAATATCTTCTTGATTACTGGTATGTCTTTTAAAATAAGTTGTTTTTGAAGATTAATAGTGCTAGTTGCTATAACGACTTTTTTTTCAAAACTTTTAACAAATAAACTTGCAGCTATTAGGTATGCAAAACTTTTGCCAATGCCAGTTGGTGCTTCAAGCAAGCCTATTTTGCCATCTATCATCAATTTATATATATCCTTTGACAGCTCAATTTGTGATTGCCTTTTTTCGTAGTTTTCTAATTTTAAACTTAAAACCTCAAAAATCTCATTCATATCCATAAATCTAATCTAAAACAAAATATTTTCTATGTCAACAACTAAACTTGAAAGTAAATAAAAAAGTGCTAATATTGAAAAAGGAGGGAAATATGTCACAATTAATCCTGCTTAGACATGGAAAATCAATGTGGAATGATTTAGATTTATTTACTGGTTGGATTGATGTAGCTCTAAGCGAAAAAGGTATTTTTGAAGCACTATCAGCAGGTTCAAAATTATCAAATACAAAAATAGATATAGTTTATACATCAAAATTAGCAAGAGCTATTGAAACTGCACTTATTGCACTTGCAAAACTAAATACTACAAAAACGCCAGTTATCATCCACTCAAAAGGCAAAATGAAAAAATGGTCAACATTTTCAAGCAGCATCCAAATTATACCAATAATAAAAAAAGAAGCATTAAATGAACGCTATTACGGAAACCTGCAAGGTTTGAATAAAAAAGAAGTTGGTATTCAATTTGGCCAAGAACAGCTCAAACTGTGGCGAAGAAGCTTTGATGTCGCACCGCCAAATGGTGAATCTCTAAAAGATAATTTAAAACGCACGCTACCATTTTTTAAAAAACATATCATTCCTCGTTTAGAAAATAATGAAAACGTACTCATTGTAGCACATGGCAATAGCCTAAGAGCAATTACAAAATTCATAGAAAATTTAGATGAGCAACAAATTGTAAAAGTCGAAATACCAACTGGCACACCAATAATATACAATTATGAAAATAAACAATTTAAAGACAAGGTGGTATTGTGATTGAAAAATTAAAACAATTTGCAAAAATCAATGCTATAGATGTTATTGAAACAAATAATCTAGAATTTCTCAATGCATATGGCATGGATGTACAAAAAGATTACGATTGCAACGATAATGTATGTTTCGCAAAAGCCCTAAGCGTAAGTGCAAATAGCGCTCAAGCAATAATAGCTATTGATAGTAAATCAAAATTGGATAGCATAATGAAAACACACAGTTTATATGTGGTATTTAATTGCTCAGATATTGCAGAAAATTTAATTGAAGCATACAAGCTTGCCAAGACAAAAAAATCCTGCGCATATTACATATTTATGTCTGGTGAGAGCAAAACAGCAGATATTGAAAAAACGCTTGTTAGTGGTGTACAAGGACCCAAAGTGGTTAAATTTGTATGCGTAAAATCTTAGACCATGGCTCTGATATAGCAATTGTTGTAAAACATACTAGTATTGAGGCTTTGATAAAAGAGCTTGTGTATTGTACATTTAGCTTATTAATTGAAAAACCAAAAAAAATAAACAAAAAAACAACATTTAATGTAGAATCAAAATTTAGCGAAGATGGTATCATTGATATGCTCAACTTGTATTTAACCGTATTTTACACGAAAAAACTCTATCCTTACAGACTACATGTACAATACAAAGACAAAATTTATATTAAAACCTATGCAAGTGAGTTTTCTGGACAGTTGAAAACTTACATTAAAGCTGCTACAATGTGTGATGCTAAATTGGAAAAAATAGACAAGTATTACACAATGAAGGTAGTATTTGATGTTTGAGCGCTTTAACGATTACCTGTATTTGCTAAAAACTAAAACAATCGATATAGAAATTTATTCCAACGAGTCTCTTATAAAAAAAATCGAAGAAGACGAAACACTCAAACAAGCCCAAGATATAACTGCATTGCCTGGCCTAAAAAAAGTCATTTTAATGCCAGATGCTCATCAAGGCTATGGTTTTCCAATAGGAACTATTGCGGCTTTTGATGTTGAAGGCGGTGTTATTTCACCAGGCGGCGTGGGTTATGATATAAATTGCGGCGTAAGAGCAATAAATACTGGACTAAAATTTGAAGATATAAAAGATTTAAGCGAAACATTGGTGTACGCACTATACAGTGAGATTCCAAAAGGCGCAGTAAGCGATAAAGCTATTTATTACTTAAACGACAAGCAACTATTGAAAGTAACATTCGAAGGCGCAAGTTTTGCTATTAAAAATGGTTTTGGCTCTCAAAGCGATTTGGAGGCAATTGAAGATGGTGGCGTTTTAGATGTTGAAACTGACTCGCTTACGCAAGCCGCAAAAGATAGGGGCAAAACGGAACTTGGTTCATTAGGCAGTGGTAATCACTTTTTAGAATTGGATTATGTAAGCGAAATATTCGATAAGCAATTGTCTATGCAATTTGGTGTGGACGCAAGGGATGTAATCATACAAATTCACACTGGCTCAAGGGGACTTGGCCATCAAACAGCTATAGACTATTTGCGCATATTTAGGGAAAAAGCAGACAAAGATAAATTAACATTTCCAAATAAAGAGCTTGTGAGTTTGCCACTTGATACACCGCAAGCTTCAAGTTACTTTAATGCAATGAACCAAGCAGCCAACTATGCATTTGCAAATAGGCAAATATTGGGTGCTAAAGCGTGTCAAACTATAGAGATGGTTTTGAAAAAACCAGTTAAATGTTCTCTTATCTACGATATAGCCCACAATATTGCAAAAATTGAAAAACATAACATTAATGGACAAAACAAAACGTTAATTGTTCACAGAAAAGGAGCAACGCGTGCAATATGCGCAAACCATCCATCTCTTAAAAAAACGCGCTTTTTCAATAGTGGCCATCCTGTGCTAATACCAGGCTCAATGGGTAGTGCGTCTTATATTTGTGTAGCACAAAGCAAAGCAAAAGATACGCTATATAGTGTGTGCCATGGCTCTGGTAGATTGTTAGGAAGAAGAGCTGCTATAAAAAAACTAAAAGGAACTGATTTTGTCAATCAACTAAAAAAAGAAGGCATTCTAATATTATCTGATTCAGAAAAAGGCATATTAGAAGAAGCACCAAGTGCATATAAAGACATTGATTTAGTAGTGAGTATCGTTGAAAAAGCAGGCCTAGTTACAAAAGTTGCTAAATTAAAACCATTTGGAGTAATAAAAGGATAAAAAACTAATTAAGGATGTATGTTATGGTTGATTTTGAAACATTATGTAATGAAACAGCAAAAAAATTTTTGGAACTTAAAGAAAGCTTTTTTCTGATAAAATCTATTGCAGATACAATTGCTTTGGCTTTTAGAAATAACAACAAACTATTGATTTTTGGCAATGGTGGGTCTGCAGCAGATGCTCAGCATATGGCAGCAGAACTTGTAGGCAGGTTTTTAAACGATAGAGTCCCATTGCCTGCTATTGCGCTTACTACAGATACATCAATCTTAACAAGCGTGTCTAATGACTATTCTTACGATATCATCTTTGAGCGTCAAATTGCAGCTTTGGGTGCGCCGCATGATATAGCTTTGGGTATTTCCACTAGTGGAAACTCAAAAAATGTTTACTTAGGCTTAAAAAAAGCAAAAGAGCTGGGTATGAAAACAATTGGTTTGCTTGGAAAAAATGGTGGTATTATTAAAGATATATGCGATATAAGTTTTATTGCTAATTCTGATTATACGCCTACCATACAAGAAATACATATATTTGTTATACACAATATTTGCGCCTTGATTGAGGATTTATGGACAAAATAAAATCATTTCAAGAAATTAAAGATATAAGTGAAACTTTAAAAACGCAAGGCAAAAAGATTGTCTTTACTAATGGTTGTTTTGACATTATTCATGCGGGGCATGTAAATTACTTAAAAAAAGCAAAGGCTCTTGCAGATATACTAATTGTTGGCTTAAACTCAGATAGCTCAGTTAAAAAAATTAAAGGCGAAAAAAGACCAATAAATAATCAATACGACAGAGCAGCTGTGCTAAGCGCTTTTTGCTTTGTTGATTATGTCGTAATATTCGAACAAGAAACGCCGTATGAGTTAATCAAACAAGTTAAGCCACACATATTGGTAAAAGGCGCCGATTGGCAAGATAAACATGTTATAGGCTCAGATATTGTTGTCCAAAATGGTGGTAGCGTAATATTAATTGATTATATGAAAGGAAAGTCCACTACATCAATAATTGAAAAAATTTTAAAAATCTATGGATGTATTGAGTAAATTTTTAGATTTCTTAAAAAGCAATTATCAATCGCCGCATACTGTAAGTGCTTATTTTTTGGACGTTGCACAATTTATTGATTATAAAAAAACATACGAAGTATCAGAAAACGATATTAATGCATATATTGTATTCTTAAAAAACAACAAAAAAAGCCCAACTACAATAAAACGCAAACTCTCATCACTAAGCCTTTTTTACAACTTTTTAAAAAAAAGCGGCATTTATAATTTTGATTTTGATAGCATTATTAGGCCAAAATCGTCTAAACCACTACCTAAATTTTTAGACATAGATGAAACAATGACGTTTATTGAAAACATACCGTGCCTTAGAGACAAAGCCATAATCTTGTTGTTGTATTCAAGCGCGCTTAGGGTATCTGAATTATCGAATCTAAACATTGAAGATATTAACTTTTCAAGCAACACAATCTTTATTACAAGAAAAGGCGCCAAACAAATGAGTGTACCTGTAAGCCCAAAAGCGCTGCAAACACTAAGAGCTTACATTAATGACAGAAAAACGGGTGCGGTATTTTTAAATAAATTTGGCAAAAGACTCACAGTGCGCTCAATTGAAAACATAGTAAAAAAATACGCCAAACAAACGCTTCTAAAAGATATTTCGCCCCATACGCTAAGACACTCGCGCGCCACACATTTGTTAAACAACGGTATGGATTTAAGAATCCTACAGCGCTTTTTAGGCCATTCATCTATACTTGCTACACAAGTATACACTCACCTATCGCTGCAGGATTTAATAACAGCGTACGATAAATTTCACCCTTTAAACAAAAATTGATTATTTTTTAAAGCATAAATACCAATCTACACAATCATAGCCTTCATTTAGCCTTTGCTTTGCGCCATCAACAGTTAGTGGAGCGCTTACTATTACTTTTTCCTCATCAAACTCCCAAACTTGTTTTGAACTGACCCAATTAGCAGGTGTAGCTACTTTGTCTGAATCGGTTTTTTGCAATGCATCTAATAGCCTGATAATCTCTTTTATATTTCTACCATTTGTTAGAGGATAATACAGTATAGCTCGAATTATGCCATTTGGGTCAATGAAAAATACAGCTCGAACTGTTGCTGAACCGCTTGCTTTTGGATGCAACATACCGTATAGAGACGCTACTTTTCCCATAGGATCGCCAACTACAGCAAATTGAATCTTTTCATTTGTCTTTTCTTCAATATTCATAATCCACGAAATATGAGAAAAAATTGAATCAACGGAGAGTCCAAGAATTTCGCAATTCCTTTTCTCAAACTCTGAATATGCTTTGTTAAATGCAATAAATTCTGTTGTGCAAACAGGCGTATAATCGGCAGGGTGAGAAAAAAATACTACCCATTTACCTTTAAAACTATCTGGGAAATTAATAGGACCTTTTGTTGTTTGTGCTTGAAACTCTGGTGCCCTCTCCCCTATCAATGGCAATCTAATCTCATCCATAACTACCTCCATAAAAATGATGACTTTATCCAAATATATACCACAACTACATACATTTCAAGCTCAAATTAACTGACTTATATCACTAAGCTACAAAATTTGATGCTAAAGAATTAAAAATCTAAATTAGCTGTCAAAAGCTTATTTAGAAGCTCATAATCTGTTAAATCAGCTTTGATGGGTGTAATAGACACAAATTGGTGTTCGAGTGCCCAAAAATCAGTATTTTCAGAATCATTTGTTTTTATCAAATGTCCACCTATCCAAAAATAATAATTTTTTCTTGGGTCTTGGCGCTGAATAATATTTTCTTGGTAAATTCTAGAGCCTTGCATGGTAAATTTGACGCCTTTGATGTGGGCTAATTCAAGATTTGGAACATTAACATTCAAAATCGTTCTGCCATCTAACTCAAGACTATCAAGCTTGTTTATAATTTTTTTAGCATAATAAAATGCACTTTCAAAATACTTAGGCCCTTCATCACCACATGCAAGACTAATAGCAAATGATTTTATACCAAGCAGCCTTGCTTCAAATGCAGCTGCTACAGTGCCAGAATAAATGACATCTTCACCTAAATTTGCACCATTATTCACACCAGAAACTACTAAATCAGGCAAATTATCTTTGAATAAATACCTAATAGCCATTAAAACACTATCAGCAGGCGTTCCATCAATAACGTATGTATTTTTTTCTATTTCCCTTAGTCTAAGTGGCCTGTGAAGCGTTAGCGAGTGGCTAGAGCTACTTCTGTTTCTATCTGTCGTTACAATAAAAACTTCGTGCTCTGTTGACAAATAATCTTTTAAACCCTTTATGCCTTCTGAAAAATATCCATCATCGTTTGTGAGCAAAATCCTCATAATATGTGTTTGTTATATTACCAATTTGATTTATTGACAACGAGTTTATATTTTACATTATTCATTTTAACCCACTTAATTACCGTCATAACAGCCATAATTGCCCATATCTTTTTTTAATTTTTTTAATGTAATTTTCTTTTCGGACATATATCGGACAAATATTATTTATTGCAAAAGCCTTATTCAACCAGCTATTTTTCCACATTTTGTCTAATATACCAACCATCGCCCAGCAACTAAAATAATAAAGCTTTTTCAACATGTTTTTATTATATATTATAGGCAATTTTTTTGCAACAAAGTACTATAATTTTTTAGACAAACAAAATACTTTAGCTAAATTACCATGAACTAAAAATACAATGAGCTTGTCTGCTATTTTCTTTCCTTGTGTGCAGCATTAAACAATTGTGCTTTATTATAATCATGTACTATTATAAATTATACCAACAAAATATTCTATTTTAAGCAAAACTAATTTGGTAGTTTATATCAACATAAATAATGGGTATAAATATTTTTTTAGTGCTAATTTTAAAATTCTAGATTATATCTAAAAAAAGTCGATCTTGACTTTTTGTTAAATCGGCATATGATGCAAATAACTATTATCTGCGGGTAACCCAGTCACGCAACTCTCCTTCTTGATGGAGGATGTCCTGTTCATTTATTTATTAAATGGACGGTGAGAGCCGCTGATCGGTTGT
>JABEBW010002994.1_pt1 | contig 16674 bp, 19 predicted proteins | sample 7245961 | NCBI WGS metagenome assembly JABEBW01 (sample SAMN14506364, study PRJNA622280) | hot springs metagenome | biome: hot spring [ENVO:00000051]|acidic hot spring [ENVO:00002120]; feature: spring [ENVO:00000027]|sediment [ENVO:00002007]; material: sediment environment [ENVO:01001048]...
ATTAGAGATTAGTGGCGGTAAGTTGGCGGCATTAATCTTAAAATTCAATAAAATCTTTGATTTTCTCAATTGTTTTAGATCCTATTCCCTTCACTTTCATCAAATCAGAAAGAGTATGAAATGGCCCGTGAGTTTCTCTGTAAGAGACGATATCACGGGCCTTAATTGGACCTATCGAAGGAAGGTTTTCTATCTCTTTGGCCGACGCCTCATTTATCTTTATCTTATAACTTTTAACCTCATCCTTTGAGGTAGAAGATGAAAAACCTGTTACCATTCCTGCAATTTTATCAAGCGTAGACTGGCCAATTCCCGGAACGTTTAGAAGATCTTCTAACTTTTGAAATGGTCCAAATCTTTCCCTGTAATCAACGATAGATTTTGCCTTGACAGATCCTATATTTGGAAGTTTTTGCAATTCTTCAACTGTGGCCGTGTTTACGTTTATAAATTTAAAGGTATTAGGCGACGCACTCTTGGTAAGTTTATCGCTTTCAACGACCGCTTCTTTTAAGGGAACAATGGTTACCAAAAATATTCCAATTACAAAAACGAGAATGACACTTCCTATTATGATTCTCGTTTGGGTTTTCATTTATCAAGGAATTGTTCTTATAAGCCAAGATGAAACAGAACCGATCATCGAAGTTATGTTTGGATTTGCACTTATTGAATTAGCGTAGTTAAGGGCCGGCGTGTAACCAGTAAAAACCCCTATGAAAAGTGCCGATTGCGTTGAGTAATCTATCTTGAAAGCTGGGATGCCGGCGTTTCTTAAAGACTTTACAAGTGCAAGCACCCTATCTGGGTACGGCGAAGACAGAACCTGAATCGAATAGGTAACACCATTTCCAGGATAAGCGACATAATACAAGCCATTTTCCTGCGTAACTTCATAAGTGCTTACGCCAGACAATATGGAATTGACACCCGCTAAACTCGTGGCAGTTGTTGTAGTTAAAGTGATATTTGGACTTAGAGATTGGGGCGAATTCAAAATCAAAGTCATAATAGCATTTTGTGATGAAGTTGTTGTTTGCGATGAAACAGGTTGCGATGTCTGAGATTGTGCTGAAAGGCTTTGCAAATTGGCAATTAAACTTCCAACTTGATTAGTTAAAGAGGTTATATTTGATTGAGTGTTGGCAATTTTCTGATCTTCCGAAGAGATCTTGCCAGCAAGATCTGTGTACATATTTCTGACATAAGCGGTAAGTGAGGCTACCGTTGCTTGTTGAGTTGCTAACAATCTTTGAAGTTTAGCCATTTGTACGGACAAAGCAGAAGTTGTACTTGCCACGTAAGATGTCATAGATGCAACAGATGTCTGAGTTTCGGATATTTTTTGATCAAAACTCGAAATCTTGGATGTCAAAACTCCTGCCCATATCAAAGCTATAAGACCTATGGCTATAGCAACAATTAACAATATGAATCTCAGATCAAAATTTTCTTTTTCCATTTTACACCCCTTCAAAGAATTACGGAATCGTCCTTACAAGCCAAGAAGAGGCTCCAGAACCAGTTATAGATGTTATATTCGGAGTTGAGATGGCATTTGCGTAATTAGATGCCGAAGTGTAATCTGGAAAAACACCTATGAAAAGTCCCGACTGAGAGGCGTAATCTATCTTAAACGCAGGCACACCAGCGCTTCTCAAGGCTTTAACGAGCGATAAGACCCTATCCGGATAAGGAGAAGATAGAACTTGAATTGAATACGTCACACCGCTTCCAGGGTATGCAAAATAGTAAACATTATTCATCTGCGTTATTTCGTAAGTTCCTGTCGTTGAAAGGATAGGCTTCAACGCGTCAAGGTTTGTTGCCGTTATTGTGGTTAAAGATAAACTTGAACTCAGAGACTCAGGCGCATTGGTGAGCAATAACGGATAAGTTATCGACTGAAGCGAAAGATAAGTCGACTGTAAGGTTGGTAGGTTAACGGATATTTGTGATGAAAGTCTTGTCACACTTAAAGACTTTAATTTAGTTACACTTGCAGTTAAACTCGCAACGCGAGTCGTCAAAGAAGCAACGGCCGTTTGGGCACTTGAAGTCTTTTTTTCTATGCTACTTATTTTCCCACTTAAAGATGCAACCCAAATAAGGGCTCCAAGCGCAATGACTATAAATACGACAAGTAGAACAACTCTTATCATAGAGTACATATTCTGCTTATCCATTTTCAACCTCCCTTTATATCAACCCTTTTGAATGGGCCGAATAAATCATTTCAGTTAAAAAACCAGGAAAAATTTGATAATCCATCGTTTTGCCAATTTTAACAGGCAATTTCATCTTCAAAGGTTCTTCATAAGAAGAAATTTGTTCCACGGCACCAGAAAGATCGAAATGCACATTTGAACATTTTTTCAAAGTTCGATATATCTTATTCATCTCATCTTCTGAAATAAAACCAAGTTTGTAAGAAACAAAAGACTCTATCATGACACCGTAATAAGTGGCAACAAGATAGGGCATATTCAACTGTGAAGCGCTCATAAGCGCTCTTGAACTTTCTTCTCCAACAACTTCCACGTTGCTATTTGCTTTCATTCTAAGACTCTCAAAGATCACGTGTGATATAACTTCATGGTTGCTCATGAGTTCTGAATCAAGTATTTTGTCTATCATGTTGAAAAAATTTTTTGAATGCGATAGGCCAAAGGCAATTGCATGGACCATCGATAATGCTTTTTCTTCAATCACTTGAGTTTTTGTGAATTCCGTTACGTTGATAAGATGATTTGGTTGAAATCTTACTTTCATCGCGTCTTTGACCCTGTCAAAGTTAAGATAAACTTCATTTCTGAAAAAACCTTCAATTTGAGCACTTAAAGTTGTCGGGACAAAGACAACGTCTAATTTCTTTTTGTAAGTGCCAAAGGCAAAACCACACGTATCAAGAATTGTTCCTCCACCAACGACAACGATAACTGGGTCACTAACTTCAGAGTTCATGATCATATTTTGAACATCCATCATTCCTATAACAGATTTAGATCTTTCTCCAGCAAAAAATGGTGTGTTGTCTATGTTGTAAGCAAACTCTGTGTGAAAAAGTTTTATTTTCGAGTCGATTATATACACAAAATGCCTTCCTGGGTATAAAGCGTTAAGAAAATTAGAGAAATCATTTTTTTTATCGAAGAGATGTACTGACATCTTTTGCTGTTCATTTTGTAATGGTACAAAATCGGCTACTAACAAATTATCCTCCTACTCTGATTGGCTGGGCGCTTGGCCAAATTTAACTTTATCAAATTTATCAATCAAGACTTTACCGCCCCTTAGGTAGGCTATGGCATTCTCAACGGGCTCACTTACGTGAATGACATGTCTTGCTATTTCAACGAGTTCTGGCATCATTAAAGTTGCGTATATTATGGCTTCTTCATCTCCTCTTGAACCAGCCCTTATAACTCCACGTGCTTCTCCTATTATAACAACGTTGCCAGAAGAAATGATTTCCCCACCATCGTTGAGATTACCTATGAGCATGACATCTCCATCGTGAACTATTGCTTGGCCCGATCTCACCGTTTTCTTTATAACTTTTGTGGGATTTAGATGATGCAAGTTGTCATTTTTATCCTCTACAAGACTCAATTTTTCTTTGATCGAAATCGTGTTTTGCTTTATTTTCTGATTCATTTCTCCGACAAGAATCTCCCCAACTTTGAATCCCATTTTCTCAACAAATGAAACTATTTCAGTTATGTCTTTAGAATATTTATCTTTGTCTTTAAGCATGATCGATATTTTGTCATCTTCGGAGAAAAAACCATTTAATTGGGAAAATTTGTTTGTTATTTGGACAAAGAGATCGTCAAGATCATCGTAATCCTCAACGTAAAGCACAACGCCTCTTTTTGTCATCCTCAAGTCAACATTTCCCATTACCCCACCTCTTGAATTAAATCATTTTTTCTTTTCATCCAGATAATGGACAACATCTCCTACAGTGACAAATTTTTCCAATTTATCATCTTCGATCTTGATGCCAAATTCGTCTTCGAGCGCCATTGCAAGATCTACCACATCCAAAGAATCGGCCCCAAGGTCATCTATAAAAGATGAGCTTTCCGTTATCTTGTCACTTTCTACACCGAGTTTATCCGCAATTATTTTTTTCACTTTTTCAAAAGTACCTTCCATTTTTTTCTCTCCTTTCAAAAATCCTCGGGTAATTCATAACTTATTTTACCAAATTTTTCGTGTGTTATTTCCCTATGTAAGGTCAAAAGTGTTCTGTTGATGTCCAAGACCCCGCCCTTTGTTATGAATCCGCGCTGCATTCCATAACTTTCAATTTTCTTGACTATCGAATCTCCTTCTCCTATTTTTTCTATGAGTTCAGGCTTTATCTTTGAAAGCAGATCGAGTTCGTAGTAGACGAGAGCCTCAAAATCTACCTGTTCAAGGTCAATAACGTTGCAAAGTCCGAGCTTTGCGTAAAGTAATTCGTTCGAAATTCTTGGGTATGTGATTCCAGGAGTATCAAGTAATTTCATCTTATCATCTATTCTTATCCATTGAACAGACCTTGTTATGCCAGGTTTATCACCTATAAGCGTTACTCTTCTCTTTTTAACCATGTTGACGAGCGTTGATTTTCCAACATTAGGCATGCCCACTACGAGAATGTTGACTTCGCGATCAGATCGAAAGTAATCAAAGATGTCATGAATATTCTGCATTTCTTTTATCGATCCGGCGAGTGTTTGACAATCTTTAGAAAATTTCTCAACCCATCTTTTAGTCACATCATCTTCGGCGAGATCAGCCTTGTTAAGAAAAATCATGCGTTTCTTGTCTTTGAAATAAGGTTCCATATCCAAAGGCCTTGTCGCCATTGGAGCACGCGCATCAACGACTTCTATTATGCCACTGACGAGCTTTAAGAGCGATTTTATGGCCCTTTTTGCCTTTTCAACGTGAGATGGATACCATACTTCCATCATTTCATCACTCCAAACCTGTTGAGAGGCCATATTCTCAAGAAAGGAGTTCCTATCATATTCGTCATGGGCACAAATCCCCAATATCTGCTATCAAATGAATCTGTCGTGTTATCACCCAACGCAAAAAAATAGCCCTTTGGAACGTGAACTATAACATTTCCCGACGCATCGGTGGTTACGTATTTTCCCCATTTTGAAACAACTGAGTTGTAATAGGTTGTATAATCCATATCTTGGTTGTAATAAAGCAAAAATTGGTAATCTGGACTTGAAATGTACTTCTGAGGATTTGCAAGTTCATAATAGTAATTTGGGTCTTGAAAAATCCCAACTTTTGTGTAAAGTCTATCTTCAAGTCCTTTTGGTATCTTACCGTTAACTTCAACGTGATAAAAATAAGGATGTCCCGGTGCAGGTACCAATTGAACCGTATCGCCACCGACTGCCACCAATCTTTTAACGTATTTAACGTGGCCTGCGTAATGCACAGGGCTTAAAGCATCCATAAACTTATCAAAAGGTCCCAACATGGCCAAAGAGGATTTGTCAACAAAAGGCGTCCAAAACACTATGATATCTCCTATTTTAAGGTCTTTGTAATGCCATGATATCTGGTCCACAAAGATTCTGTCTCCCGGCATTATCGTTGGGATCATAGAGCCCGTCGGCACGATCATCGTGTCAAGGTTTTTCCTTCATTCTTGCCTTCTTTCCCTTTAATTCCCTTATGTAGTAAAGTTTTGCACGCCTTACTTTGTTGTGTCTGACAACTGTGATTTCTTTTATTGAGGGAGCATTGAAAGGGAAAATTCTCTCTACGCCAATGGAATTATGGGATATTTTTCTGACGGTAAAAGTACGACCTCCCGAAGAACCTGACATGGCTATAACTGTTCCTTCAAAAACCTGTCCCCTTTCTTTTCCACCTTCAACGACTGATGTGGTCACTTTTACGACGTCTCCAATGGATATCTTTGGAAATTCTTTTTTATCTGGCATTTCAATTGCCCTTATAAGTTGATCCATTTTAACTGCCTCCTTTTTGCACAAATTCTCCTATAACCCTATCTAAAGTTATAGCAACTGCCGATCTAACTGAAAGATGATTGTAATCTGATCCTCCTCTGATCGATTCAAGAGACACCTCGCAAGTTTCGAGAATCTCTTTTGGCATTCCTTGGCCCGTTCCAAAAAGGAACAAAATTGGCCTTTCATCTTTTAACACCATATTTCTCATCTCGTCGTAAGAAACCATATTTGGTCTTTTCTTTGCAGAGGTAAAAACCTTGATGGGCTCACTTCCTTCTTCTTTTTCTATATCTTCAATAAGATCCTCATAGTAAGAAACTAATTTTACGAGTTCCAAGGCTTCGTACCTTGACGAGTTGTAATTTCTTCCAAAGTCGCTTCCCCAAAAATTTAAAACTCTTGTGACTATTTGCTTTTGAACGGGAAGGTTGTTAACAATGTAATATCTTTTGATCATGTAAGTTCTGCAAGTTCTCGCGATATCATGGACATCCATGTTCACAACGGCTGTTGTGACAATTCTTCCATCTTTGCCAATTATTGGGTAATGCAGAACAGCCACGTATATTTTGTTTAGCATTCTTTTTTATCCCTTATAAGTTCTATTATGGCAGCTTTTTCCTCAAAACTTAAATCTCTTTTAAGAAAAAGATCTGGTCTTTTTTCAATCGTTCTTTTTATGGCGTCCTTAAGAAAATACTTGCCTATCTTGGCATGATTTCCAGATCTTAATATCTCTGGTACGTCCATGCCTCTGTACGTTGGGGGACGCGTGTAATTCGCATGATCGAGAAGGCCTGAAAAGAAAGAATCATTTTGAACTGAAAATGCTTTACCAACGACACCGGGTATCATCCTTGCTATGGCCTCAACAAAAGCCATCGTGACTATCTCGCCTCCGCTGACCACAAAATCGCCGATAGATATTTCTTCATCCACGATAGACATGATTCTTTCATCTACTCCTTCATACCTTCCACAGATAAACATCAAATCATTTTTCTTCGATAGTTCAAAGGCTTTAGATTGATCGAATACTTCTCCCTGCGGGGAAGGATAAATCACCCATGGCCTTTGATGGCTTTTTAAATATTCATCGAACATTTCAAAAACAGGTTCAACTTTCATAACCATTCCGATGCCCGTGCCGTAAGCATAATCATCGGTTGTTCGGTGTACATCGTGAGTGTAATCCCTTAGATTTATGAGGTTGAGACGAATTTTGTTTGATTTTATGGCCCTTCCTATGATTCCATACTTCGTGAATTGCTCAAAAAGTTCTGGAATAGTCGTTACAATTTCGATATTCAATCATAACCACTCCATCTTTTTGACAATTATTTCCTTCTTATCGATATCGATCTTCACGATGTAATCTTTTATGACTGGTATGAGTACCTCCTCATCTCCGATGACTATTACATCATTAGAACCCGTTTGTATCACATCTTTTACCATGCCAACTTTCGAACCATCTTCGTAATAGACCGATGAATCGATGAGTTGATAAAAGTAATATTCATCTTTTTTCAAGGAAGGCAATTCTCTTTCGTTGACGTACACCATCTTGCCCGTGATTTCTCTTGCCTTTTCAACTGTAGTGAAGCCTAACAGGCCTATGACATGGTGATTTTTCATCTTACTCACAAAATTTATCTTTGCTTTGATGAGTTTTTTTGAATTTTGTCCAACCCATAAATCTCGATCAAGAAATTTTACTAAATCACCATCTTCGATGTAAGAGTAAAATTTCACCTTCCCATCAAGGCCAAAAGTTGAAAAAATTTTTCCTATGGCAACAAGGCTCATCTGATCACCTTTAATTCAAAATCACCTTCACCATTTTTCAAAGATCTCAGCATTAGATCTATCGATTTTATAGTTCTACCATCTTTACCGATGATCTGTCCGATGTCATCATCGGATGCGAATATTTCGTAAACGATCTTTTTACCTTCGAATTTTTCTTGGACTCTAACAAATTCAGGTTCTTTACAAATGGCTTTTATCAAGAATTCAAGTGGTTCTTTTACGTCCACAATCATTCCTTCACTTTCGCGAAGCGTCTCTCATGATAAATCTTCATGACGCCATTCTTAGAGAGTAAAGATCTAACGGTCTCTGTCGGTTGTGCGCCATGTTGAAGCCAGTACAACGCTCTTTCATTGTCTAATTTCACTTCGAACGGTGTCTTCATCGGATTGTAATATCCAAGAGATTCTATGTAAGCACCATCCCTTGTCTTGGAAGATTCAACGACGATGATTCTGTAAAAAGGTTGACCTCTTTTGCCCATTCTCGTGAGTTTGATCTTAACCATCTTGCACCTCCTTGTTTATTTCATCTGAAATGGAAACTTCCCAATTTTACCCTTTTTATCCATCTTACTGAAACTTTTGATCATCTTCTTCATTTCATCGTAATTTTTCATCAATTTGTTTACCTCTGAAATCGGTCTTCCACTTCCGCGCGCTATTCTCTCTTTTCTCGAAAAATTTATGATTTCAGGATTGCTTCTTTCTTTCTTTGTCATAGAGTTTATCATCGCTTCAACATGCTTAATTTGGTCCTCATCAATTTTCAAGTCTTTTACATTTTGAGCGCCAGGTATCATTTCAAGAATAGATGAAAGAGAACCCATTTTTTTTATCTGATGAAGTTGTTCGAGAAAATCGTCAAATGTAAATTGCGCTTTTTTTAGTCTTTTCTCAATTTCTGCCATTTTTTGTGTGTCAAGATCTGCTTGAACTTTTTCAACAAGCGATACTATATCTCCCATTCCAAGGATCCTTGAGACCATTCTGTCGGGATAAAAAAGATCAAATTGATCCAATTTTTCTCCCATGCTTGAAAATTTTATGGGTTTGCCCGTTACGTATCTCGTCGATAACGCTATGCCACCTCTCGCGTCTCCATCAAGTTTTGTCAATATAAAGCCCGTCAACGAAAGGCGTTTATCAAATTCGACGGCGGCATTTACAACGTCTTGGCCCGCCATCGAATCAAGTGCCATAAGGATTTCGTCTGGTTTGACTATTTTGGCAACTTCTTCGGCCTCTTTCATCATTTCTTCGTCTATTTGGAGCCTACCGGCAGTGTCAACAATTAACACATCTGCTCCTTTTTTGATGGCGAAATCAAATGCCTCTTTTGCTATCTTGTAAGGATCTTTTCTGTCTCCCGCAAAAACTGGAACATCTATGCTTTTACCAAGCGTTTCAAGTTGATCTATTGCCGCTGGTCTATGCACATCATCGGCCACAAGTACAGGTATTCTGCCATTTTTCTTTTTAAGCCATAAAGCAAGTTTGGCAGCAGCCGTCGTTTTTCCACTTCCCTGAAGTCCGGCAATCAATATGACGGCTGGTCTCGAGTGCAAATCAAGAGAGGGTTGATCGCCAAAAAGAGCCAACAACTCATCATTCACGATTTTGATGAATTGTTGATCTGGTGAGATGCTTTGAATTACCTTTTCTCCAATTGCACGTTGCAAAATCTTCTCCGTTAAATCCTTTACAACTTTGTAATTAACGTCGGCTTCAAGCAAAGCAAATCTCACCTGTTTGAGCGCATCTTGAATGTTACTTTCCGTTATCTTGCCCTTGCCCCTTAAAATCTTAAAGGCCTCTGACAACTTGCTCTGTAAACTTTCGAACATTCGAACACCTCTTCGGTAAGTATACTCTACGGGTGATACCCAAGTCAATTAAGAAAAATGAAACAATTTGTGAATGAAGAGAGAACAATCACTTTAAATCCTTTGGAAAGGTCACTCCCGCTTTTATCTCTCCAACCAATATCTCAACTGCTTTTTGAAATTGTGGATCGGATAAATCTATCTTTGCCGTACTTTGAGTTGACATCACAACACTTTGGATGAGTTGCTTGTAACTTTCGGATTGTGTTGGAGTGGAACCAGCGGACACGACATAATCTGGTTCAATTCCCTTCAAATTTATATCTTGACCATTTGGCGTGAAATAGTGATCTGTGACAAGTAAAAGTAATCCACCATTACTCAATTGAAACTCAGTCTGAACTGCCGCTTTCCCAAAGGTTCTTTCACCCACAAGCACGCCAACATGATTGTCTCTTAAAGCCGCAGACACTATCTCAGAGGAAGAGGCAGATCCGTGATTCACAAGCACAACAACTGGGATCTTAGGGTCAAGTCCACCAGCGGATCTGAATGGATACTCAAATCCATTTTTATCTCTCATTGTAATTATGAGTTTTCCAGGTGGAAGGAATTGGCTTGCAACGTCTAAAGCGGCAGTAAAGAGTCCTCCTGGATCATCTCTTAAATCAAGGATTAAACCTTGAATATGCTGCTTCAATAATGATGCGAAGGCATTGTTGAAATCATTTGATGTCGTTTCGCTGAAATTCGTTATACGGATGTAACCAATTTTAGCACCAGAAGCCTCGAAGGTCGTCGATTTTACGGTTTTGAGTTCTATTAATGCCCTTCTTATGACAAAGGTCATGGTTGCTTTATCCGAAGGTCTGTAAATTTGGATCGTCACGGTCGATCCTGGAGTGCCTCGGAGGGCATCAACGGCTTTAACGTAACCAAGAGCCTTAACGCTCGTTCCATCTATCGATGTTATGAGATCTCCACTCTTTATGCCAGCCTTTTCAGCGGGCGAATCGTACATTGGGCTTATGACTTCTATTGAATTGGCAGTGGCGTTAAAGGTTACTTCCGTACCTATGCCACCGTATTGAGAAGAAGTTTGAATGCTAAATTCACTTGCCTCACTCGGAGAGAAATAATAAGTAAAATGGCTTCCAAGATTCGAAATTATCGCTTCTATTGCGGCATCTTGAAGTTTTTCAAAATCAACGGACGATGCGTTGTAATAATAAGTTTTTATGAGTTTAAGTACTTGGCTTACGGCATCTGAATTCGATTGGGCAATGTTTTCAGTTGCCCAAGCCACGCTGATCATCGCTGCGATCAAAAAAATTGAAACGATGATCTTTTGATATCTTCTCATCTATAAGATCTCCCTTCAATGGTATTTAAAAATCGCTTTTAAAAGCGATTCGAGTTTTTCGTTACTTATTCCAGAAAAGCCCTCTATGCATTCGTAAGTATAATCTTTTGCAAGCAATTTCCCCACTGAATCAAGGGCAGATTTTATGGCTGAAATTTCAAGTAGAATATCTGGACACTCTCTTTCATTCATTACCATCGATTGAATGCCCCTTACCTGCCCTTCTATTCTTTTGAGCCTTTTGAGGATTTTTTCCCTTTCTATCTTTTCCATGCTTTTCCTCCACTGAAAAATCTATGATTCCCTTTATCTTATCCGCAGATATTATCTTCGCCCTGAGTTTGTCTCCGATTTTGAAAATTCTTCCACTTCTTCCAACAAGCATGTTTGCCTTCTCATCGTAAACGTAATAATCATTCAAAGTGGATAAGTGGATCAAACCGCTTATACTTTTTTCAGGTATTTCAACAAATATTCCAAAATCAGTCACACCCGTTACAACGACGTCAAAAACTTCTCCAACATGACTTTGGGCATACTCAATTTTTTTCATGGAAATGAGATCTCTTTCCGCTTGATCGGCTATTATCTCTCTTTCAGAACTATGCTTGGCGATAGATGGCAAAATCTTTGAATAATTCTCAATCTCTTTTTGAGAAAATTTACCATTTTCTATGTAGATCTTAAGGAGTCTGTGAACCACAAGATCAGGGTATCTTCTTATGGGACTTGTGAAATGAGTGTAATTTAAAGAGGCAAGACCAAAATGACCCACATTCGTTTCAGAATAAATAGCCTTTTTCATAGATCTCACAAGTAATCTTTGAATCGCAAATTCAAGCGGATGCCCTTTTATTTGTTCTAAAATTCTTTGTAGCATTATGGGTTGTATATTTTCCGTCACTTTAAATTTTATTCCTATTGCCTTGAGATATTCTGAAAGTTCTGAAATTGTTTCAACGTCTGGCTTACCATGAATTCTGTATATGAAAGGCAAGCCACTTCTATCGAAAATTTCCGCAACCGCTTCATTAGCACTTATCATGAATTCTTCGATCATCATTTCTGCGACATTTTGAACGCGTAAAGTTACATCCTTGACCTTTCCATCCTCTCCGATTTCTATCTTAACTTCATCAGATGCAAATTCTATGGATCCTCTTCCAATTCTACTTGTCTTTATCGTGTGTGCAAGTTCTCTCATTAGTTCAAGATCTCCTCTGAGAAAACCTATTTCTTTTTCCGTTTCATCATCTGGATCTTCAAGAAGTTTTGTGACCTTGGTGTAAGTTAATCTCTTAACTGACCTGATGACACTCTTTGAAAAATTCTTTCTTATAATTCTACCGTACTCGTCTATCTCCATCTCAGCAGAGACGGTCAGCCTGTCTTTGCCTTCAACGAGACTGCAAAGATCATTTGAAAGTTCAAATGGAAGCATGGGAATCACGGTATCGATAAGGTAAATGCTTGTTCCTCTCTTGAAGGCTTCCTTGTCAATCGGATCCCCTTCTTTCACGTAATGCGAGACATCTGCTATGTGAACACCCAACAGGTAATTGCCGTTTGAAAGTTTTTCTATCGAAACTGCATCATCGAAATCTTTTGCGTCTTCTCCATCTATGGTAAACACATGCTTGGATCTGAAATCCTTTCTGCCAATTATGTCATCTTCCGTTACCATTTTGGGTAAAGATTTAACGGCTTTTCTGACTGATTTTGGAAATTCTTCAGGCTTTGGCAATTTATACTTTTCTATAATGCTGGGAAGGTCCGAAGTTGGAGAATCTGCTCTTCCTATTTTTTCGACTATCTCAACAATACCTTCTGAATTAGAATCCGGATAGTGAATTATCTTGGCAACAACTTTGTCACCATCTGAAATTTCAATGGAATCTTTAGAGTAAACTCTGAATTCATAAATAATTTTGGGATCATCGGGAATAACATAACCTGAATTGGTCCATGATGATCTGTAAACTCCCACAATTCTGTCAACCGATCTTTCTATTATTTTGGACACCCTTCCTCGAAGCATATCATCTTCGGTGCTAAAGATCTCCACAAGTACTTTGTCTCCGTTTAGCGCCCAAAGCGTGTCTGCCACCTCTACAAGGGCTTCTTTGCCGTTAGAGGTCACAAAGGCCTTTTTACCAGACCTTGTGAATTTTATGATGCCCACCATTTCATTTGATCCAACGCGATGCCATTTGCCACTTTTTGTTTTGTAAATGAAACCTTCTTCTTCAAGTTGCTGAATCAAACTGGCAATTTCTTCAGAACTAACCCCTAATTTCTCCGATATATACTTCGCCGTCGAAGGTACGTAGGACTTAGAACTTAAATACTTTTTCAGTTCTTCAATGTTCATTCGATCATTCCCCTCAGTTTTTGACCTTTAACGATCTTCAAAATTTCCTCAAATTCTTCTTTCATGTAGTGATCACCTTTTGTAGATTTGATCTTAGAGTTTATAAGATCAACTATCGGTTCAAGTTTTTTCCCAGTTTTCAAAGGTTTATGAATTCTTACCGCCTTCGATCCAATCATTGCCTCTATTGCCACGATCTTGGAAGTATTCTCAAGAACTCTTCTTGCCTTCATCGATGCTATCGTTCCCATAGATACGTGATCTTCCTGATAGGCTGATGTTGGAATGGAGTCAACGGATGCAGGATGTGCTAAAACTTTGTTTTCACTGACCAGAGACGCTGCCGTATACTGCCACATCATCATCCCAGAATTAAGTCCCGCTTTTCCTTCAGCAAGAAAGGGAGGCAATCCAGAAACAAGCGGATTCACAAGTCTGTCTATTCTTCTTTCGGTTATATTGCCAAGTTCACTTATGGCAATCGCAAAAAAATCGGCCACAAGTGCTACTGGTTCGCCATGAAAGTTTCCGCCACTCAACACATCATCATCGAAGATCAAAGGGTTATCTGTCACCGAGTTCATCTCGATGGAAAGGATTTTATCAACGTAATCAATCGTATCTTTGACGGCGCCAAGAACTTGTGGAGTTGCTCTTAGAGAATAGGCATCCTGGACCTTTGAACAATTTATGTGAGATGCCCTTATCTCACTTCCCTCCATGTATTCAAGGATTTTACCTGCAACATACTTTTGACCTTCATAAGGTCTTAGATCATGTATTCTTGAATCAAAAGGCGTTGTGGAACCCTTAAGCGCGTCTATGGAAATGGCAGAGGTGATGATGGCATTATCAAAAAGTATCTTTGCGTCGTACAAGGCAAGGGCCATGATCGCCGTCATTGCCTGTGTGCCATTTGTTAAGGCAAGTCCCTCCTTTGCTTCGTATTTTATTGGCTTTATTCTCTCTGAATCCAAAGCCTCCATTGCCTTTACAATCCTGCCTTTGTAAAAGACCTCTCCTTCTCCCATCATCGCAAGCGCAATATGAGCAAGTGGTGCCAAATCTCCACTTGAACCGACAGATCCTTGGGATGGAACAAGAGGGGTTATGTCTCTATTCAAAAATTCAACGATTTGTTTTACAACCTCCATTCTCACACCAGAGTAACCTTCTGAAAGTGAGACGGCTCTCAACAACATCATGGCTCTTACGCTTTCTTCATCAAGCAAAGGGCCAACACCAACAGCATGACTTCTGACGAGATTCGATTGAAGTTCGTTTATCTCCTCTGGGGATATTCTAACGGTTGCCATTGCGCCAAGGCCTGTGTTTATTCCGTACATTCCCTTGTTTGAAGAGAGCATTTTTTTAATCGCCTCTCTTGAATGGTTTATTCTGGCAAGAGCGTTACTTGAAATTTCAACCTTTTCATGGTTTCTAGAAACGGCAACAAGTGCTTCCAAACTTATCTTTTCATCTATTGAATACGTCAAGGCATTTCCTCCTCCAAATTTGATTTTTCAGATTCAAGATCGTAAATTTTGCTTATCATATTCTCTATTTCCATTTCAGATTCCGTTTTTTCCTGCATCATCTTCATGAGTTTTACATGATCACTTTCATTAATCATTTGCAACTCAATTCTTTTAACGTCATCATTCATCTTGGATAATCGTCTCTCAAGTTCCGCAATTTCAAGTTCTATTTTTTTCAACCTGTTCTTGATCTTCTTTCTTTTATCAACGTTTGAACTCGCATTTTGCGTTTTCTTTTTTGGAGTTATAGAAATTTTCAAAAAATCTTCTGCCGTCTGATAATCTTTGAAATGATGCAGCCCATTTTCGTCCATAACGATAAAGGTGTTTGCTACATGCTCTGCAAATTCAAGATCATGAGTGGTAAAGAGCAGTGCGCCTGCATATTCCAAAAGAGTACTTTCAAGAGATTCGATCATGTAAAGATCAAGATGATTTGTAGGCTCATCCATTACAAGAAAATTTGGATTTTTTATCAACGCTGTGGCAAGTTGATATCTCACAAATTCTCCACCGCTAAGTGAATTAATACTTTTAAAAACATCCTCTCCTTCGAATCCAAACCTTCCGAGATATCTTCTCACCTCGTAATCTTTCCAAAGAGGCACTCTTTGCCACATTTCTTCGATAACACTTTTTCTCGATCTTTCCGTTCCAACTGTGTCAACGTATGCCATAAAAGTATTTGGCCCAAAAGAGACGTGCACCTTATCTGATTGAATCGCTTTCAAAAGCGATGTTTTACCAACACCATTTTTGCCCAAGATAACAACTTTTTCACCGTTATGAATATCAAAAGAAAACTTTCCAATCATCTTTTGGCCTGCAAAAACCTCTAAATCTTTGACACTTAAAATCAAATCCTCCGTGACACTTTCGACCTGAAAATGCATGTCTTTGAAAATTTTTTGCCTTTCGAATTCGTATTTTGCCCTTTCATTTTCCAACTTTACAACGATTTTTTCCTTAGACTTAGCCTGCTTTATGGCTTTGTCTCTTCCCCATTGCCTGTATCTGTTTATTGATTTCTTCAAATTGGATATTTTCCTATCGAGATCCTCTGTTCTGTGATCAATTGTTCTAAGAAAATTCTCTTTTTGAATTAAAAAATCAGAGTATTTTCCATCGTAAGATTTTATAGTTCCAAAGTCGATCTCCCATATTTTGTCTGGAACTCTCTCCATCATTTTCCTGTCATGTGTGGCTATTATAACGGATCCCTTTAAAGAAACAAGTGCTTCATTTAAAAATTCGAGACCATAAACGTCTAAATAATTTCCAGGTTCATCCAAAATTATAAGATCGGGATCTCTGATTAGCACCTTTGCCATTTCAAGTCTTGTTAACTCTCCGGCACTCAGCGTTGATAATTTCCTTTCAAAGTCTTTTTCTTCAAATCCAACGCCCTTAAGCATCTCCCTTACTCTTTTTTCTGCCGCGTAGATATCGTAAGATTCGGCACTTGAAAGGGCAACATCGTATTCATCAAGATCGTTATTCATGGCACTATCGATGGCCAATTTGTACAATTCGATGGCTTCCTTAAAGGCCGATAAGCCTTCTTCGTAAAGTGACCTATCTTCCTCCATCCTAAATTGGCTTATCGTTCCGATTTTTCGCCCATAAAACTCGATCTTTCCCTCTGTTTGTTCAATATCGCCAGTCAAAATTCTTAAAAATGTCGTTTTCCCGGAACCGTTTGGCCCAATGAGGATGATCTTTTCTCCTTTTTTGACTTGAAGATTAACATTCGAAAAAAGTACGCGTTC
>JABEBW010004383.1_pt1 | contig 16587 bp, 10 predicted proteins | sample 7245961 | NCBI WGS metagenome assembly JABEBW01 (sample SAMN14506364, study PRJNA622280) | hot springs metagenome | biome: hot spring [ENVO:00000051]|acidic hot spring [ENVO:00002120]; feature: spring [ENVO:00000027]|sediment [ENVO:00002007]; material: sediment environment [ENVO:01001048]...
CTGCTCAGGCTGCAGTTGCCGCAGTAAACAGTGAATATGAAACTCTGCAACAAAATTGCCAAAACCTCAACTTCTATTTATCCGGAGACAACTATAAGAACGTTCAGTTCGGCCTTTACGGGTGCGTTTTTTCTAAACCCGCTCCATCTATAGCAAATGCCATAGTTGGCGGCATTGAAATTTATGATAATATTTCGGCTTTATGGAACAATGGTGTTGACCTGGTCAATAATTTTAGGGCAATTAAAAATGATATAACTATAATATTGAATAACCAAACTGAAATTATGAACGCCGTAAATGAAATAATAAATAACTATCCAAATCAAGGAGAGGCTCTGACTGCATGTGACTTGCAATCTGCATTTAACCCGATACTAACCGTTATTTCTCCAACCGAATTAAATGAAAGTATATTGAGTCTGATAAACGGCGTAATTGAACCCATCAATAATATAATGGGAAATCCACCCACAAAGTGCATTAGTGTAGATACTACCTCTGGCACTTTGAGCAGCGTAGCAATAAATACCAACCTCACTGGCTGTATCAGCTCCCTTGTCGATGAATTAGTTGCAGATTCAAATCTGCTTGGCAGCATCCAAGGCATAACTTCAGATATTATAGGAATTCAAAACGATTGGAGCATAATAGTACAAAATGCCACCAATTTGTTTAATAATGTAACTGCTGCAATTAATGGCAACACTGTATACCAAAACTGCTTACCTAAATATTCATTTTCTTCATCCTCTGCTACAGGTGGCGGTTTCAAGTGCACATATAAAGTCAAGAGCAAGAATATCCTTAATTCAGCACCTACGGTAAGCTACAGCTGTACGGTTTATACATCAGGCTCTACATCCTCATTGCCAGGCTCGGCATCAGGCCCGATGCTTCCGGTAACACAAGACCTTTACTGTGTTGGCGGCTATAATTCAAAGACAGGCTATACCAATGCAGTATACGGTGCGCCTATAGACGCCAATGGCATAGGCATTGCTCCAGGAGGCAGCATAGTTTCAAATCCTAATCCGCAGTGGATGTCAACTGCTAACTATCCTTATGAAGTGCCACAAGAAGTATCACCTACAATCACAGTAACAGAAGGTTGTACAACAAAACAGGAAACGATACATACTATAACTTTGACAACTGATTATGCACCATACAACTTCAATTATCCATTCAAAGGCGCATATATGTCATGCGTTGCACTGAATGGCTCAACATATTACAACGGCTACCTATGGGGTGCATCTGGATTAAGTTGGACCCTTTCTATATTAGGGATATTCGAAATAACATTCTATGCAAGTCCAAAAACTGTTGTAGGTATAGGCAGTGGTGGCCTTACTCAGCTTACTGCAAGCCCAAGCAATATATTTTGCATCGGCGGCTATGATGCAGACATAAAAGGGGATACCAATGCTGTCTATACAACCCTTGCTGCAATGGGTGGTCTATATCCTCCCCCAGATGCAGTTACTTGGACTAAAGAAACTCTTACTACTTCTTATGGTCAAACCGTGAATTATAAAATTCCAACAATAAATAATGTTTGGGCAAGCACAACAAGCTATCCAATAGCCGTGCAGGGAATGTCATGTGGGGTTGCAACATTTGGTAGCCCAACAGAATACCTGCCATACAACAGCGCCTATATCTACTGCGTTGGCGGCTACAACGTAACTACGGGCAAGACAACAAGCAGTGCCTATTTTGCACATATAAGCATAACTCCTAAAGATACTAATGGAAACATTTACTTCAATGATAAGATAGATAGCTGGCAAGGCACCTCATCTTATCCAATAAATGTAAGCGATCTGTCATGCTCAGTTAATAACCAATATATTTACTGCACAGGTGGTTTAAACAGCAACTTATCGCCTGTAAATGTCTCATATTACGCTCCAATAACACCATACGGCATAGAAACCTGGATTAATACTACGAGCTATCCATTTAATGTATCAGGCCAGGCATGCGTTGCAAGCCCGCAATATTACATCAAGCCATTTTATGAGAGCTACCTTTGCCCATACGGCGACCTTTCAAGCATACAAGGCATTAATGTTGTTACATGCTTTAATTGGCTTGATGCATTGAAGGCAGTGATATGGATAGGATCAGCAATTCTAACAAATGGTGCAAGCATATTTGCATGAAATATGTTTATGTTAATTATTGAAGTGCATTTGAATGCAATTGCAGAAATACATGGAATTAATTGCAGTAATTGTACTGCTTAGTTTATTGCTTTCCATAGATAGCTTTGCAATGTTTGTCGGAGGCGGCTTTGGCGACATGTGCAGCATAAATATAAACGAGCAAAATTATGGCTGGGTTGACACATTGCAGCAGACAACTTTTACCTTTAACCCAAATTCGATAGCAGGCAATGGCAATTTTATTGTTACATATGTATCTCCTTCTCCATCTAAGCCGGTACAGGCGCCTGCTTTGGTAGTATCTCTTAGCCCTGAAATATCAAAGGTAAATACCGGCAGCAATGATGGCTCGTTTACATTAACTGCCACTGCATCTGGAGGCACACCTCCTTATCATTACCAATGGTATATGACTAATTCACCTGGCACTTGTTCAAACGGTGATACGCCAGTACCCAATGCCAAGGATTATTATCAGTATGCTTCCTTTGCTTCGCAATCTTCCCAATCTTCCTATTATTGCGTAATAGTAACAGATAGCTCCCCAGAGCCACAAACCGCAAGCAGTTCGACCGTTTATGTTGCTGTATACCCTACCAATTACCTGGTTTTTAATGGCAATACCTTTTCTTTTACTACTTCTGCATCTGATTCTGATTATCCTGCACAATGCCAAAATCAACCACTGACTCCTTCTCTTCCTGCAACATTAGGCAAAGTATTACTTTCATGCGCCTGCCAAGGTGGGGCGACTTATAATCCTTCAACAGATAGTTGCACTGGTGGGACATGGTTGGCATCGTTGCCACCAGGAGAGACTTGCCTTTTCAAGCTTTATAAAGGCCCTTCGCCTGGCAGCAGCACTATTTCCTGCGATGGCAATACCTATACATTGGTAAGTACAACAAAAGGGACTGTTTATGTTAATGGCTTTACTGGGTCAAATGGGCAGCCAGGCCCAGAAGAGGCATATGTTTATACTGTAAATGGTAATCCAGGAGAGTATATAGTAGCATATGAAACGCCTTACAAAGTGAAAAGTACCAATGCACCTACATTTCAGATAGGCAATGCAGCAATATCCTCAGAGGTATTAATTCCCTCTAACCCGTCAGGTCCATCATCTCCTTCTACACCTTCTACTCCATCATCGCCATCTACTGCTGTTACAGTAAACACAATGCCGCTTGTTTCTTCAATTATAGATTATAACAATGCAAATGCGGGGGGGCTTATAACCTGCCCAATTCCACCTAATACATTAAATACCTCAGAGTACTTTGAACAAAACATCAAAGGCAAGGATGCTCAGGCAAGCGGTAACCTGTGCATTGCAAACGGCTCTACTATATCAAATTCAATGGTTTTCAGCGCATGTGTTACAAGCCATTGGTCAGCCGGAATACCTATATTGGGGCGCGCATCTTCTACATATAAATTTAATTTTACTGCACCGGGCAGCATGTTTATTTATGACTATGGCTTTTCTCCACAGGCAGTTGTAAATACCTCTCCACTACTTTTTTCCAACCTATTTCCTGATTATCCCACAGCGACAACGCCCTATAACATTTCTTCTTCATACAATTCCAATTCATATGTATTCCAAAGCCCCTCTGCTACAGCGCAAAAAGCATTATGGGGATGGTCTGCAATATATGCTAATTTTACCACATTAGGGAGCAAATTGCAAGGAGGAGGTAAGAATAATCTTTTAACGGCTACATTTAGCAATAAGCATGAAACCATAATTGAGCCGCAGTATGATGGAAAAGGAATTGTAATATTATCCTGCGTTTATCCTTATACTTATACCGTGGCCCTTTCTATCAACAATATAAGGGCTGCAAATATACCAATACCTGCAGCAATACCTCTTACATCTGGCAATTATTTTATGTTTAACGGCATAAAATATCCCTTTGTGCAGCAGTCAACAAGCTATAATAATGGAGAATCCATTAACAACGAGTATGTTTCATACGCATGCAAGAATGGTGGCATATACGCTACTTATTGGGGGCCAAACTGCTATAGCTCATGGAACGTATTTGATTATGGTACCCAATATCAAACATGTGCATACCAGCTTTTTAGGGGCCCGCCAGTTGGCAATGACATGATACAATGCGATGACAATACATACACACTTGTAAGCAATACAATAAAGGGCATTGTATATTATAATGGCTATAGCTCCACACCAGTATATGCATATTATAAAGGCAGCGATACTGGAAATTACATTGTAAGCTATATGACTCCTTATTCAACTTCAAATGGTGCGCCTACCTTTGCAATAGGCACTGCATCTGTACCATCAATACCTTTTGAAAACGTTACAGCATTGCCTTATATCCTTTATAATTTTTCAATGCCCTCAACAATGAGCGATGTCAGCAATAAAGAAAGTTACCTTAACCTGTCATTTGACATTTACAGCCCGCACAACTTCCTAAGCCCAGAATATTTAGACCCATTCATAATAAATACAAGCGATGGCTTTTTTGCTAACTATAGCGGGACATTAGGAGAATTGCCTTTTGATTCAATATCTGCGCAATCTTTAAACAGCAGCTCTTTTTCTTCTACACCGCTTACTTTTTTTTACACAACTGTAACAAATACATTGCTGAATGAACAAAGCTCATATTTTGGCCCGGATTTTGCTAAAAATATTTTCGGCAATAATTATGGTACACTTCAAGGCGGCCCTGTGGGCTTTATATACAGCGCAATATCCAATCCAATAGATATTGAATCTACCCCAAATGATTATGTTTATGTAATGACTGGCTCCAACGATGCAGTAAATGTTTATGTATTTAGGTTTATACCTGCAGGCTATTACAATATGTCAAACTACCCGCCCAGCAGCATACCAAATGTTACCTCAATAATATTCAGCTCTTCTGATGTTGCAAATGCACTTTCACAATGGACTGAGTCATGGAAAAATTACTGGAAAGAAGCGATGGCAATCCAATCTTCGGATCTATACATGATAGGGGTTCTAAGGATAACTTCGAGCGCAATAAGTGGCAGCTTTGGCTCTGTGCCATCAATAAAACTCGGTTTCCATTTTGTGCCTAAAGCAATGGCCGTTGACTATGCAAATGACCTTTTCTTTGTTGGAAAAACATCATCAGGCAACCTTGCAATAGGCTATATACTCTCAAACGGCACAACAGGCTATGACTCAAATCTACATTTTGCGGGCTCATCAGACCCAATACAATTAATACCTTATGACATTGCCGTATCTCCTGGCGGTGATTATATATTTATAACGCTTTCTAAATACGCAGACAGTGCAAAGAATATATCTATATTCAGCGCCAGGAACTTTTCATTTATAAGCAATATCTCACTGTCATATTCAACCCCAGAATATAATATGAGCATTATCAAGTACCTTGAAGCAGGTGGGCCATATCCAGGCAATCCTGGTGCAAGCACCATTGCCAGCAGCTATTCAAGCATTGCCAGCAGCTATGCAGGCATTGCTCCACTTAAAAAAAGCCAGGCTGTAAGCATAGTTTCAAATGACATAGAAGCATACCATAACCCTATTGCAATGTATGATGAAGATGGCATACTATACGTGCTTGACAACTGGTCATTCCGTATTTCTGCCCCTAATAATTGTGAGATAACAGACACGGGTAAAATATGCAGCTATCAACTTTTGCCTTCTTCAATACTCATGCTAAGGGCTTTCTTTGCCAATGGGACAGAAGTGCCTATTGATGCAATGTATACAAGTGACATAGTTCCAAATTCAGCCTATCCAGGCAATATAATGCTGCTTTCCTATCCTCCATATGGCTGGCCTTTGTCTGCAACAATATCAGTATTTCAAAATAACCAAGTAAGCAATGTAACATACTGCGCAGTTGGCAACAATGGCGGCAATGTAGGTTGCGATTATACCCCCAATAGCATTGCTGCAAACCCCACAGCCTCGACCGCCTATCTTCCAATAGGGCCGGAAATGCATCCAACACCCTCTGATAAGCAGAATACAAAGATCTATTTTGGGGTAAATTTCAACAACACTGCATACCTTTGGTCCTCTTTCTCCTATATTGAGAATGGTAAAAGCAAGGCTCAGAATACGCTTGTTGCGTTCAAGATAGGCATAATAAATTACACAACGCTTTCATTTATGCAGGGCATGCCTTATTCATGCTATGTAAATGCCAGTTCACCTAGTTCCAGCACTCAGAAACCTTCTTTGCAAGCGTATACTGCATATAATTCAAACTGCCTCCTTTCTTCTGCACTGTCATCAATGTCGCCCCCAATTCTTGGGGTTCCAAGCTCATTTTTATACACAGAATCGCAGGGCTCACCTGAGAAATACCTTACGCTTCCAAGCGTAATAAATTCATTGCATCCATTTGCCAGTTCTGGCTCTTCATATTCTGAAGAGGCAAATAACATAAACAAGACTGGCTGCTCTGGCATTTCTGCGCAGAAAAATACAAATACATGCAGCAAGGAAGCGGAAACCCCCGCAAATCTGGCGACTTATCATGTTTCTTCTACCGGAGCACCTAGCATACCTCCAGAATACATAAATTCAGTTATATCTGGATACCTTCTGCTTCCTTACAATCTCACCTACTCATTTACTCAAAAATGGACATATAGCAATGCAGACTCTGCCACTGGCTGCTCGGCAGGGTATTTAGGGACATGCAAAGACTTATGCTATCCAGGCTCTGTTCTTGATAGCTCCTATACTTTTAATTATGTGCAGTATGGCACAGTGCAGCTAAATGCATTGAATGACAGCTCAAATATAACCATACAATCTGGAAGCATATACCTTGCAAATCCTACAAACCTGCAGGATCTTTACATTCCGAACATAAGCGATGCCTCAATGATAGTTCCTCCACGCCTTGCATATACAGTGCTTTCAAATAGGCTGTTTGGTGAGATTGTAATAAACCAGAGCGTAAATTCTACAGGCAATGTTCTCTTTCCCATGAAGGTGCTAAACCAGAGCAATATATACAATTACCATATAGCGCAGTATACTATGCAATATGACAACGGCAAGACCTTCAACGGCTTTGAAACAGAGGTAGCAAAATATATGGAGCCTGTGGTTACATCTCCAAATACCCTTTCAAACCCCTATTACTATACATATGACCCAAACAATCCTGCCTATGTTTATAGTTATAACCACACATTAAATTATTCCAATGCCTCATTGGTCAATCCTGGGGTATTCCCGCAGATTTATAACACATTTTCAAGGATGGCATATCAATATAACCTTACCCTTACATTCCTTTCAAGCAATTCCCTTGGCTACAACCGCTTCATATACACATTTATTGACATGTTTAATAATACAATTAATGTTCCAATCGATGTTGACCTTGCAAACCAGACACAGATATTCCTTAACATGACAAATGTCACCATCAATCCAAACAATCCAAACCAGACAACGATACATGTTGGCGGCTATGCTATGGAATATATACCAAGCAACCTCTATGCACTTACGCCGCTGCCTAAAAATTCCCTTATTTACATATATTACAACAACAACATAAACTTTGCAAACGCATTTAGCCAATCCGGGACATTTGATCCTGTACAAGCAGATCTGTGCGCGTTTTCTCCCTATTCTGTTAACTGCCTTCTTGCAAACCCATTGAATGCAACAGAATCAATAGGAACGAATCCATGGGCAAACAACATAAATTACTATCCTAATTACAACATTACGGGCAAATGCCCGGAAGAGCCAAAAAGCATGATAAGCAACAGCATATTTGAATCGCTTTTTGAATGCAACATATACGGAAAATATGGGTTGCCCGCAACTGAAACAGTAAACGGCCACACAAGATATTGCGTACCTGCATTCATGAACGGCACAGGCACGCTTACATCACAGCTTGGCCTTGTTGCAATTTTGAATACTGATGCAAACGGTTACTTCAGCTATACCTTCAATGCATGTGGCGCATCTATTCCGAAGCTAATTGCAGTTTATTACGGCTGGCCGCCTCCTGAGCCTGCAATATATTTGCAGCCTCCACTTGATGAGGCAATGGAAACTTTAAATCCCTCTGCATTAGTGCCTATAGTGCCTACGCAGGAATACAATTATTCATACATGCCATCGCAAGCTACATATTCTGTACAGATAGGCAGCTATGCGCTAAACTTTGGCCTCATATATGCACCTATTGCAATCTCATTGGCAGCAATTGCCATGGCATTAATTGTTTGGCACAATTCTAGAAAAAATAATTCAATAAAATCAGCAAAAAGCGGCAAAAAAGGAAAAGAGCATAGACAGCATAAGCAAATGCATTGATGCAGCATTTTATTCAATGCTTAGCTTATGCTCTGCCTTTTAATGCAGGTTTATTCCTGCTTTTTCTGGTTATGCTTGCCTATTGCCCATGTAACTAAGCCTATACCTGTTGTAGCCGCAAGGATTACTCCTAATGGCTCAGGTGGCAGCATTTGCACATACTTGGCATATGCATCTCCATTTAGATAGGCGGTATTTGCTATCCATGCCCCTACAACTATTCCTGTGCCAACTAATGCAGATGCGCCTACAATCGCCTTTCCGGCTTTGACCTCATCATCTGCCTTTTCCTGCCTTCTCAGCATATTTTCTATTTCGTTATTTTTATTCCTATTCTTTTCGGTTTCCATATAAATCAGTAAAGAATTATGTACATAGTACTATATATTTGTTTCTATTATTTTAATTAGCATATTAAAAATATTGAGCAACTGCATAAGCTTTAGAAAAGGCTTTTTAAAGATTTTTTGTGCTATTTTATTTGCATAAGAAAACAAAAACATTTATACTTGTAAGGAAAAATAAATGTTGAAATGCAAGAAATAGTTCTGCCAGGGGACATGATAGCAACAGAGGAAGAAGCAGTCCCGTCTAATGGCACGTATTTGGAGGATGGCAATATATACTCCTTGCTTACAGGTTTGGCAAAAACCTCAAACGGCAGGGCTTCAATAGCCAATAGGCTGAAGGATGTGCAGCCATTCAAGTCTAGAATGTCAGTGCTTGGCATTGTAGAGGAAAACCTTAGGACTGTTTTGTTTGTTAAGATTGCCGATCAGTTCATAGACCCTGTAAAATATGTTGCGCTTAAGAGCGGCAAGGTTGTTGCAAAGCCAGGCATGCTTGCGCTGCCCAGCGAGGGCGATATTGTGCTTGCATACATATATGCAAACATGAAGGACAATTACGTGCTTGACATGCGTGCAGATGAATATGGCATAGTTTATGCAAAATGCCCCTATTGCAGTGGAGAGCTTGCCAACCCTTCAAGGAACGTGCTTGAATGCAAAAGCTGCAAGCTTACACAGCATAAGAAGGTAAGCATTTTATACAACAACGCTGCCGCAATAGAGCAGTTTCTTGCTAAAAGCAATAGCGTGAGCCAATGGAAGCATCAATAGTTGAAAATGATGGCAAAAAGATGGTAATACACTTCAATGGTAAGGATATGACTGTGCCTGAGCTGCTTGCATCAAAGCTTTCAGGCATGGAAGGCATAGAGTTTGCCGCTGCAAGGCAGCCGCATCCTGAAAGGCCCGACATAGAGCTTGTCGTAATTGCAGAGAAGAAGAATGTAAAGACAATATTCTCCAATGCAATAAATGAGCTTATAGATACAATGGATGAGCTCAAGGGCAAGCTGAAGAAATGATACGCGAGAACAAGTATGGCATAAGGATAGCTGCTGTAGCATCAGCTCCTATCAATTTGAATTATGAGCGCACCCTTATTGTATGCCCTATAGTGCGCTCTTCTATATTAGAAGGCATGCTCTCTTCCTATGTTTATGCAAACGGCGCAGACTCTACAACGCGTATAATATCAATGCTTAAGCATTCAAGGTTTTTAAGCCAGGTGCGCCTTGCCGCATTTAATGGAATTGCAATTGCAGGCTTAAATGTCATTGACGTATACAAACTGCATAGGGAGCTTGGCATAGACTTTGCAATAATAACAAGGAAGAAGCCGAGGAAGCAGCTTCTTGTAGAGGCACTTGAAAAATATGCTGCTTCAAATGGCGTAAATGTAGCGCAAAGGATAGAGGTAATAGAAAGGGTTGCGAGAGAGCCCATGGCAAGGCTTAATGGATTTTATGTGCAATCTAACATAAAAATGAACTCTAAGCTTTTTGATGCGTCTATAAATGCCTTAAGGATTGCACATATCGTCGCAAGGGGAATTTCTACTGGTGAATCAAAAGGAAGGCTATGATTGCCTCTAATAAATAAATGCATTTTGTCGAGATAAAAGATTAATATGCCACTATCTATGCAGAGTATGAAACCTTTTTAAATTTATTTATCAAAAAAGGTATCAACGAAAGGTGAATAGTATGGACGACCTGGTTAACAGCGTTTTCGGTGGAGACAGCCGCGCCCCAAGCGAAAACAATTCAAATGAATTTGCGGCTGAGGAGATAAAAATTGTCACTGCCGGATTTGGCGGTGCAGGCGACAATACAGTAAACAGGCTGCTGAAATCTGGCGTTAAAGGCACGCAGCTTTATGCAGTCAATACTGATGCTCAGCATTTTAAGGTAATTGATGACAGGATAAACAAGGTACTGATAGGGAAGAGCATTACAAGGGGCTTGGGTGCAGGGGGAGACCCATTAGTAGGCAGGAAAGCCGCTGAGGCAGACCGGCCAACCCTTGAGAAGATATTTGAGGGTGCGCAGCTTGTATTTCTCTGCGCAGGCATGGGCGGAGGCACAGGCACTGGAAGCATTTCAGTTGCTGCGCAGATAGCCAAAGAGCAGGGCGCCATTGTAATGTCAATGGTTACCTATCCATTTGACTTAGAAAGGTCAAGGAAAGCAAAGGCTGAGGAAGGCATACAGGAGCTCAGGAAATACAGCGACAGTGTCATAATAATGGACAACAACCGGCTTTTAAAGCTTGTGCCAAACCTTCCAATGACAGAGGCATTCGCGCTTGCGGACCAGATCCTTGCAAAGGCAATTGGCGGCTTAGTATGGACAATTACCCAGCCAAGCCTGATAAGCATAGACTTTGCAGATGTGCGCAGCATAATGGGCAAGAAGAGCGTAGGGTTCATTTCTGTAGGCACAGGCAAGGGCAATGACAAGGTAGCAATTGCAGCAGAGCAGGTGCTTAAGAACAAGCTGCTTGATGTGGACTTTGAGGGAGCTACAGGCGCATTGATACACATATCAGGAGATTCATCGCTTACAATAGGTGATGCAATAAAGGCAGGAGACCTTATAACTGAGCGCATGGATCCAAAGGCAAATGTAAAGTGGGGCGCAAGGCTTATGCCTGGTTATGAGGATACAATTGAAATAGTTGCAATTGTCACAGGCGTTAAGGGCGCAAGCATAGCCGAGAAGTTGGGCGACGAGGAGAAGCAGGGGATGCCCTCTGAGATAGAGATAATCGGGTGATCCTATGGAAGAGATAAACTTCGAGGATTACTCCTCAAAATTTGCAGTTGTTGGCGCAGGCGGCATGGGCTCAAACCAGGTCAATACATTGTATAAATTGGGCATAAAAAGCGCTGATACAATTGCAATCAACACAGATGCCAAGCACCTTAACATGATACATGCAGACAAAAAGATCCTAATAGGCAAGGACATAACAAGGGGGCTTGGCGCAGGGGGCTATCCTGAGATAGGTGAAAAGGCAGCTGAGGCAAGCGCAGCAGAGATAAGCAATGCAATAAAAGGCTACAACCTTATATTCCTGTGTGCAGGCATGGGCGGAGGCACAGGTGGCGGTTCAGCGCCAGTTATAGCAAAGCTTGCAAGGGAGCAGGGGAGCGTTGTTGTTGCCTTTGTAACCTATCCATTTGCAATAGAGCGAAGCAGAAGGGAAAAGGCAAACTACTCGCTTGAGCAGGTTGCAAAGAATGCAGATACAACAATTGTCATAGAAAACGACAAGCTGCTTAGCTATGTGCCAAACCTTCCAATGGAAAAGGCATTTGCCCTTATAGACAGCATTACTGCAAACGCGGTAAAAGGTATAGCAGATACAATAAAGATGCCAAGCCTTATCAACCTTGACTTTGCTGATTTAAAAACAGTAGTAAGGGATTCAGGCACAGCAGTCATAAACATAGGCACAGGCAGCGGCTCTGAAAGGGTAGAGAATGCAATAAAGTCAACAAAGAACCACCCACTTATGAACTTTGACATAGAAGGGGCAAAGAGTGCGCTTGTACATGTTACAGGAGGCGCAAACCTTACCATACAGGAAGCAACAAGGATAGGAGAAGGCGTAACAGAAGGGCTTGACTCAAAGGCAAATGTCATATTCGGCGCAAGGCTTAACCCTGAGCTTAAAGACCAAATAGAGGTTATGTCAATAATCACTGGAGTAAAGGCAAGGCTCGGCGAGGTTGAGCCAGTGCAGAGAAGCAGCGCATCAGACTTCTACCTAGATACAATATAAGCCTTTTTTCCTTTTTTTCTTTTCCTTTTTCTTGTTCTCCTTTTCATATGCAAAGTAATATGCAAAGTATATATAATTTTTGCACTGAATAGTAACAAGAAGGGTTGTAGCTATGGAAGAGTGCGAGCTTTGCGGCAGAAAGATAAGCACCGCTTATGTCATAGAAGTGGGATCTGCGCACCTGCGCGTATGCCAGAAATGCGCAGAAGGCAAGAAGGTAATTGCAATAGAAAGTGAAAAGCAGCGTGAAAAGGCAATTGGCATTCATAAGCAAGTGCAAAATAATTCAGATATGCCTGAGCTCATTGACAACTATGGCTCTGTAATAAGAGATGCAAGAAACCGCATGCAGCTTCCGCTTAAGGTGCTTGCAGAGATGATAAATGAAAAGGAAAGCCTGCTTTTAAGGATAGAAGAGAACAAGGCAATGCCCTCGCTTGAGCTTGCAAAGAAGCTTGAAAAGGTGCTGCACATAAAGCTTGAAGATACATCTAGAGAAGAAAGCTATGTGCCAAAGAAGGCAGATAAGGCAAGCCTAGGCGAATTTTTCAAGAAGTGAGCAATTGGCAGTAGACCTTAGCGCATTAGTGCAGAAAAGGAAGATTGCATTGAATGAGCTTAATGGCAAGGTAATAGCCATTGATGCATACAATGTGCTTTACCAATTCCTTTCAATAATACGCGAGGCAGACGGCAGGCCTCTTGCAGACTCAAATGGCAATGTAACAAGCCATCTATCTGGGCTTTTTTACAGAAGCATAGAGATGATGGGCTTCGGCATAAAGCCCGTTTATGTTTTTGACGGTATTCCATCTGTGCTTAAGGAGAAGACAATAAAGGCAAGGATGGAAAGGAGGGAGAGCGCCTATGCCTCATGGCAGGGCGCCATTGCAAAAGGGCAGCTTGAGGAGGCAAAAAGCTTTGCGATGGCAAGTACACGGGTAACAAAAGATATTGTTGACAGCGCAAAGGAGCTTCTTGGCTATATGGGCATACCATACATAAATGCACCAGGAGAAGGGGAAGCTCAATGCAGCTACATGTGCGCAAAGGGGCTTGCCTATGCGGTTGGAAGCCAGGACTATGACACAATGCTCTTTGGCGCGCCTCTTGCAGTTCGCAACCTTACAATATCAGGAAGGAGGAAGCTTCCAAAAAAGAATGTCTATGTCAACATAGAGCCAGAGCTGGTAAGCCTTGCAGATACCCTTTCTTCATTGCAGGTAAGCCAGGAGCAGCTCATCTGGATAGGCATAATGATAGGCACTGACTTTGATGACGGCATAAAGGGCATAGGCCCAAAGACCGCGCTGAAGATAGCCAAGCAGGTAAGCAATGCAAATGAGCTTGAAGAATATATAAAAGCAAGGTACAATGCCTCATTCAATGTGGACATAAATGAGGTCATAGAGCTTTTCAAGCACCCTGACGTAAGGGAGGTAGAAGCAAGCGAGCTTATAGCGCACAAGCCAAGCAAGGAAAAGATAATAGAATTCATGTGCGATAGGCACGGCTTTGATGTGCAGAGGATAGAGAAGTATGCTGCCAAGCTTATTGGAATAAGAAGCGAGAATGGCCAGCAGAGGATGGGCAAGTGGTTCAGCTAAATGTCAATGCAGCATCGCTGTTTACAAGCATAAGCCCAGCAGCATTATAAGCCATGCAATGCTGCATAATGGGTTTCAATGCTAATAATGAATCATTACCTAAGGTAATTTATCTTGAATATCTTTGTGTCTGGATTGCTGTATACTAAGCTTAATGTTATGTTGCTGTTGCCATATGGGCAGTAATCGCTTCCGCATAAGGTAACAAGCTTGAACAGGTTGCTGCCTGCCAATCCATTTGCAATGAGCGCGCCGCTTTGCGCATTAAATCCCTTTGCTGACATATTGTAGTAAAGCAGAAGCGTGTAGTTAAGTCCTGTTCCTGTAATCTCAAATGCATTTTCTGTTTGCGTGTTGTATAATGCAACCGCATTGACAGGATAAAATTGGCTTCCATTGAAGCTTACATATCCAGAGAGCGTGTTGCCTGTTACCGCAATTGCTGCCCTTATTTTTGATTCAATCGAAGAAACAAGCGGATAAATGACCGTTTTCGTTGTGCTGTTGTAGCTTGGCGTTAATGGATACAATGTAACCATCCCATAATTTTTGAACAGTGATCCATTCAGCTCTGCCTCTGTTGCAATTCCCCATGTTTCGCTGTACCAGAAGCTCCTTACAACAAGGTAGTCTGCATGCACCTTGTATAGGTATTGCGTGTCATCGCTGTCGTTTATAAGGAACTTCGCAAATTTATATATGTAATTTTCATTTTGGCCCCCAACGCTATCCATGTAGCTCTGCCTTTCAGCCCAGCCCTCAACCACTGAACCATCAGGCCATAATGTAAGCACAGTTGCATTTGCAGGCGTATTGTTCCTCATCCATGCCATTGCGCTCAGGAACTGGCTGTTTATGCCGTCTGCCTGTGCCTCAACATTCCTTTGCATCAATGAAAGGTATGAGGAATAAGCTATCAGCGCAATTATTCCTATTGCGAATATATATTTTGGAATTATAAATTTGAAGTGCCATTTGCTCTTTAATGCAATGTTTCCTATTTCATAAATTAAATATGCTGAAAAAATGGCCATCGGCACTGCAACAAGCGAATTGAATCTTTGTGCATTGAGCTGAAGGTAAATTGTTGCAAGGAAATATGCAAGAAGTGCAAGGTATGCATCATTCCTTTCATTGGCTGGCTTCCATTTCTTAAGAAGCACAAATGCTACTATGCCAAGCGGCGCAAGCACAAGCTGCAATCCAAAGCTTACCCAGAGGAAGCCAAATGATGGTGGCATAAGCTCTTGGATTGTCTTTGTAAGCGCATTCCCTGCTATTACAAGCCCGCCGCCTCCTGCGATTTCTTGCAGATAGCTATAAAATGCAGAAACAATTATTGCAAGCACAGCAAGCGTTGCAATGCCAAGAAATGCCATCCTTGTCTTTGCAGTCTCTGCAACCCTTGCCTTTTGCATAAGCAGATAGTATGCAATTATGCTTTCAAGCAGAACAGGTATATAAAACAAGAAGAAATGCCAGCTTGAAAGTGCCTGTCCACCTCTTATGACATTTGCAAGCATAAAAAGGTGCTGCATTGCATATGCAACAAGCATAAAAAGCGTAAGCTCTGTTGTCTTTTTTAGAAGGTTGCTGCTTCCCTTTATAAAGGCATATGCAGCTATGAATGCTATAGCAAGCAGGTAAACTACAATTGTAAATGGCGCGCCGTTCCAGACAGTCATGCCAAAGCCAAGTATTACGGCACTGCTTAGCATGTAATGCAGGCTGTGCTTGCCTTCCTCAAATGCCTTGAGCATAAAAAACAGGCTTGCAATCAGGAATACGGTTATAAAGCCATCCCCTCTGTAGACAAGAGCGCTTGTCCTTGCTGCGTCGCCGCTTGAAAGCGCTACAAATAGCATTGCAAGTATACCAAGTGCATTGCTTTTTGCAATCTTTTTTGCAATGAAGAATGCTGCAACCATGTCGAGCACTCCGAAAAAGACAGGTATGTCTCTCTCTATTGTATAAACGCTTATGCTGTGCATAAACAATGCATATGGTATAAGCGTCATGTAATAAAAGCCCTCAGGCTCCGATACCGCATTGTGCGTAGGAAAGCCTGACAATGCAGATGTATTTGGTATAAAGCCATCCTTAACTGCCTGCATCATTACTGCATAATGGAAAAAGCCATCAGGCTCAAAAAAGCCCTGGTAGCGCAGCATATAGCTCCTAAGCCATATGCCTGTTATTATTATTGCAAGCACTGCAATTAATTGCAGATAATAAACACGCTTCATCTGACCACTACGTTTATGGCATATTCATGTATGCTATATTGTTTAATTTAGAAAAGAATAAATGCATATTCC
>JABEBW010004084.1_pt1 | contig 16560 bp, 17 predicted proteins | sample 7245961 | NCBI WGS metagenome assembly JABEBW01 (sample SAMN14506364, study PRJNA622280) | hot springs metagenome | biome: hot spring [ENVO:00000051]|acidic hot spring [ENVO:00002120]; feature: spring [ENVO:00000027]|sediment [ENVO:00002007]; material: sediment environment [ENVO:01001048]...
CACACTTTTCTTATGCATATCAATTTGAGCCTGTGTAAAAATCCCTTTTAGACATGTAACTTACTTTATCTGTTATTTCAATACTCTTAAACCAGTAAAAGATTCCTCTTTACTTTTGATAATTTTCACACAGTCTCGAATTGACGTGCATAAGGAAAGTGTGTATGTGACAGCAATGGAAGAAGATGGAACAATCGTAGATCAGGAGTCAATGATTTCGGGGCACTACAAATGGCCAGAAAAGAGGAAATTAAAATAAACAAAATTGTACCAATTGAAGAACTGGAAAAGAGAATAAAATCAATGGAAAAAGATGTAAGGGTTTTAAAGAGGTTATATTTTATATTGTACAGGTACAGGGGATATTCTGTGGAAGAGGCAACAAAAATGGTAGGTGTAACAAAGATGGTGGGATATTACTGGCAGGATGCCTGGAATAAAAATGGATTTGAAGGAATAATACCAAAATTTGGAGGAGGCAGGCCATCGAAATTGACAGAAGATCAAAAAGAAGAGCTTATAGAACTGTTAAAGAAAAGAGATGATTGGACCACCACCGAAATACAGAAATTGATAAAAGACAAATTTGGCGTTGATTATAACATTAAGCACGTAAGAAAGTTGTTGAAAAAATTTGGTATGCACTATTCAAAACCATATCAGCATGATTTTAGAAGACCAAATAATGCTGAGGATGATCTAAAAAAAACTAAGTGAGAAGAATATTAACAATCCAATAATTGGTTTTATTGATGAATCTTCACCTCAAACAACATCAAATATTGTACCATTTTGGTCATTTTTTAAACCTGAGAAATTCAAAAACAGATAGATTCAGAGTAAATTCAATTGGATCTTATTTAATAAATGGCATAAATGTAATTGATTTTAAAGATCAATCAAAAATAAAAGATTTTTAGAATTTTTTATTAGATATAAGGAAAAACAATAGTGATAAGAAAATCATAGGAATATTGGACAATTTCACCACACATGGATCGAAAAAGACAATTGAATTTGCAAATTCATTGAATATAGATCTGGTATTTTTACCACCATATTCTCCAGATTTGAATCCTATTGAATACATATGGAAAAGCATAAAGAGAATATTATCAACTTCGTTCATTGGATCATTAGAACATATGGAGTACATAGTAACAAAATCATTCTAAGAATATTCTAAATCATTAACATTCGCAAAAATTTTGATTTTAAAATTTTTGGATGATAAGTATAAAAAATAATGCATCTAACTATAATAAACAAATGAGATAGTTATGATGTTAAACAAATCCAAAAGATTATATATTTTAACAACATTTTAATTTTATGAGATCAATAGTTCTTTGCGGTGGTTATGCCCAAAGGCTTTTACCTATTTCAGAGTTCATTCCAAAGCCCTTATTGTTTGTGAATGGTAAGCCCATACTGGATCATATCGTTGATAAAATTATTGAAATTGGAATAAAAGACATAGCCATATCAACAAACAAAAGGTTTGAAAAGCATTTTATTTATTATTCTAGAACAAGAACTGATGCGAGTTTCAATATAATAGTTGAACCAACTGTGAATGAGAATGGGAAATTTGGAGCTGTTAAAGGAATAAAGTATGCACTTGATAAACTTGAAGATGATAACTATTTGGTGATTGCCGGTGATAATTACTTTACCTTTGATCTTAAGAAAATGAAAGAAATATTTTTAGAAAATAATGAGACAACAATTGGAGTTTTTGATGTAAAAAATTTGGAGGAAGCAAAAAGGTTTGGTGTAGTTTTATTGGATCCTAAAGGATATATTAAAGAGTTTGAGGAAAAACCTGAGGATCCTAAGAGTACACTAGTAAGCACCGCCATATACTTTTTCCCAAAGGATATAAAAACATGGATTGATGAATTTATACATAAAACAGGCAGAGCTGATCAACCAGGTAAATTGATAAAATGGTTGGTTAAAAACAGGCGTGTTTATGGTGTTAAACTTGAAGGTGAATGGTACGATATAGGAACTATTGACACATATAGAGAAATCTTTTATCGTACTATGTGAGTAAAATATAATAATTAATTTTTTATTTTCAATTCATGGGTGAACTACCCTAACGGATGGAACTTCCTGCTTCATTGAAAGATCTTGCCCAGTATCACATCTCTGTAAGATATGTAATGGAAAAGAGGATCCCTTTTCACGCACATCAGATCTATTTAACTTTTTCAATATAATCAGAGAAGCATTGTATCTATTGAGCATCTAGCCTCTTAATTTCCATTGGATCACTCTCTGTTATTTTTTTCCTTCTTTTCTTTCTTTATCAATTTCTTCCAACAGTTTGTTATAAAGCCATCTGCATAACTACAATTGCTCTTCAAGCTTCTTCTCCTGTTCTTTGTTCGGATACATTCTGAAATTATAACTTTTCAGCAATTCCCCTTTTTGGTCAATTATAATAAAATATAAATATATATATTTGCCTTCTTTCCTCACCTTTCGAAAGTGGACTTCTCGTCGAAAAAGTTAAAACAAATGAAAATTTTTTTAAAAGCTTTTTAATCAATACTCTAAATATTTTGGAATAAAATTTTATCAGACATGGTAAAAAATTGTGATCAGATCAGATAAAACATATCGATCATATTGTGTATAAAAAACATTTTTTTATAACTTGGAGATAGTACAATTTACCCGCAAAAAATGGGGTTGATACCATGGATAAGATAATGAAAAGGGATGGTACGATCGTTGATTTCGATTCGAAAAAAATAACTCTTGCAATTTACAAAGCCATGAAAGCATCAGGCATAGAGAACCTGAAAGAGGCGGAAAGGTTAACAAACATTGTAATAAAGAGGCTTGAGGAATTAAACAGGGAAATACCAAAGGTGGAAGAAATACAGGATATTGTTGAAGAGGTATTGATGCTGGAAGGATACACATCGGTAGCAAAGTCTTACATACTCTACAGGGAAAAGAGAAAAATAATAAGGGAGCTTAAGAAGGCATATGGCGTAAAGGATGATTTGAAGCTTTCATTGAACGCAATTAAGGTTCTTGAATCAAGGTATCTTCTAAAAAATGAGAAGGGAGAAGTAATAGAAACCCCTGGTCAGATGTTTGAAAGAGTGGCAAAATATATTGCCCTTGTGGATATTCTTTACGATGAATATGTTTATGATGTAAATGCATCTCAGCAGGAATGGGAATTTGAAGATGTTGACGATCATCCTCTAACTGTTCATGAATATGAAATGCTAAAAAGAGCATACATGACCATGAACAGAGAAGGAAGGATGAAAAGGCCCTTCAAGGATGTTATCAATCTTCTAAAAATAAAAGAAAGGGAAATTGAAAAAACTGCCATGGTTTTCTATGGCATAATGAGCAGGCGTGAATTTTTACCCAATTCACCAACGTTGATGAATGCAAACACAGAGATAGGGCAGTTATCAGCTTGTTTTGTTATACCTGTTGAAGATAGCATGGACGGTATATTTGATGCGGTAAAATATGCGGCACTTATCCACAAATCAGGTGGAGGAACGGGATTTTCATTTTCAAGACTAAGACCACAGGGAGATCTTGTCGGGTCAACAAAGGGTGTTGCATCTGGACCAATTTCATTCATGAGGATATTTGATGTAGCAACTGATGTAATTAAGCAGGGTGGAAAAAGAAGAGGGGCAAACATGGGTATTTTGAGGGTTGATCATCCAGACATTCTTGAATTTATATCTGTAAAGGATTCACAGAACAAAATACTTACAAACTTTAACATAAGTGTAGCAGTGACGGATGAATTTATGAAGGCTCTGGAAAATAATTCAACCTATAAACTCATAAACCCAAGGAATGGAGAGGTTGTGAAGGAACTTGAGGCATCAAAGGTATGGAATATGATAGTTTCCCATGCTTGGGAAACTGGTGATCCTGGAGTTATTTTCATAGATGAAATAAACAGGCACAATCCAACCCCACATCTTGGTAATATAGAGAGTACAAATCCCTGCGGCGAACAACCTTTGCTACCATACGAATCATGTAACCTTGGATCAATAAACCTGTCACTCTGTGTTGAGAATGGAAATATAGACTGGGAAAAATTAAGATTTGTTGTAAGGGAATCTGTTCATTTTCTTGATAATGTGATAGATGCAAACAAATTCCCATTAAAACAGATTGAGGAAATGACAAGAAAAACAAGGAAAATCGGTCTTGGAGTAATGGGATTTGCTGAAATGCTTATTAAACTTGGCATTCCTTACAATTCAGAGGAAGCAATTAAAATAGCTGAAGATGTGATGAAATTCATACAGGATGAAAGCCATAGAATGAGCATAGAACTTGCTGAAAAGCGTGGTGTTTTCTCAGCATGGAAGGGATCAAAGTGGGAGAAAATGGGTATCAGAATAAGAAATGCCACAACTACCACAATTGCACCAACGGGTACAATATCAATAATTGCAGATACAAGTTCAAGCATCGAACCCCTCTATGCATTATCCTTCATAAGAAATGTTCTTGATGGTGCACAGTTACTTGAAATAAATCCACTCTTTGAGGAATATGCAAGAAAATACAACTTCTATTCCGATGAAATAATGAGGGAAATTGCAAAGACAGGATCAATACAGCATATGGATCTCCCAGAGTTTGTGAAGAAAATATTTGTTACAGCCCATGACATTGATCCTGAATGGCATGTTAAAATGCAGGCAGCATTCCAGAAATATACAGACAACGCTGTTAGCAAGACGATAAATATGAGGAATGAGGCAACAATAAGGGATGTTGAAAATGCCTATATACTTGCTTATAAACTAAAATGCAAAGGTATAACCATATACAGAGATGGTAGTAAAAGCGTTCAGGTACTGGTTAAGGGAGCAGAGAAGAAAAAGCAAGCAATGGAAATTTCATTGGAATTGAAGCCAAAAGTTGAGGAATATATAAAACTTGAAAGTACATTTGATGCAGCCTGTCCGACAGGAAAGTGTGATCACTAGTTATTTTAAACTTTTTGCAAGAAATAAAGTGTAATTTCTCTCTTTTTTTAATGCATTTATACCAATGCCAATGGATATTGCAGATCCAAGCATTGAAAATAAAATCAATATATGGCCAACAAATCCGTAGGTTGTTAGAAAAATAAAGATTGAAAGGATCAAGCCGGCAAAGGATCCTGTTAATGTGTAAAGGAAATAAATGAGTGTTGATACACCATTATCTATCCTCATTCTAAGAATTAACATTTCATCTATCTTTATTAATTTTTGAAAGTTATCAACAATTTTTTCAATGTTTGAAGGGTCTTTATGATTCATATTTTTTATATCGTTCAATAAAATTTCCTTTTCTTTTTTAAGATCTTCACTCTTTGGAAGATCTTCAAGACTGTTCATTTTCTCAATTATATTTTCAAGAAAATTCTTCAAATATTCCATATAATACATAAATTTATATTTACATAAAAAGTTTTGTTAATTATGATTGAATATTTCAGGAAAAAAATAGCGTTGTTACAGCATCAACAATGGGCCTGGGATTTGCAACAGCAAAAAAGCTCCTTGAAAATGGATCAAATGTGATCATATGTTCAAGAAAAAGTGAGAATGTACAAAATGCAATTGAATCACTGAAAAATTACGGAAATGTTTCAGGAAAGGAATGGGATATGATGGATCTTGAATCCGTTGGTGGATTGACAAAATCTGTGTTTTAATTTTATATATTCTATTGTAATTAAGGTCAAAGATGCTTGAGAAATATTTCAGAAATTTAGGACATTTCGTCAAGAAGAACAGCAAGAAACTGGTTATTTTATGGGTAATAGTGGCAATTATTTTTCTACCATTCTCACCAATGATATTCCAGGAAACATCCTACAACATTGCCGGGAGCTTTGTAACACAGAACAGTATGTCCGAGAAAGCTTCAAACCTTATGGATAAAGAATTCTCGAGCAGCGTTAATACAACAAATTCGACCCTTGATATTATTCTGATTGAAAATGCAAGCATGAACGACACAGCCGCAGTAAGAAATATTATTGATCTTCAGAATGCAATTTTAAACAATGCCACACTGAAAAGTTACGGAGTTAATGTAACCTCCATATTCACAGTTGAAAACAAAATTCTAACTGATTCTTCAAAGAATGCGAAGGATCTTCTGAATTATACAGTAAAATTCAACAATGAGACAAATTTCACTGTCAATGCACTTTACAAGGCTGGATTGATGAGCGCTCTTTACATGAAGAATATTGTTATTCTGTACAATATAACCAAGATCAGCTACCAGGAAATTTACAACAATACAAATTCCTCCCTTTCCATAATGTTTGGAATACCGGATTACTACACATATACGTTCATCAATCTTGTAAATAAAGGTTTCAGTGTTCAGGTATCAGAATACATTGCATACAATTATACCTTACAATTTATAAAGAAGAATCTTACACAGCTTGAAAATCTTCTAGTTCCATATTTGAACAGTTTCACATCATATTTCAATTATAGCATGACAGATCCATCAGATTATTTGAAAGTTGAAGAATACAGCATAAACATGGCATTGTACAATTCATCATTCTCACAGGAATTTTACAACAACTCCATGGTGAATTTCTGGAAATTGCTTGGGGAATATTTTAACAATACTTCTTATAAAAATGTCAGTGAAATAAGAAATTTTTCAGTTCATTATCTTTCACAACAGTACTCTGAAAACCAAACACTGGTTGAGATCCTTCCTTTTGGTTCAGAAAGTTTCATTTTGAGCGTTTTAAATTCAACGCCGCAGAAAGAATTAGCGGTTGAATATGCTGATCAGATGCTTAACAACACTGAGAGATCGTTTATATTTTCATTTTTCAACAACAGTTTCTTTTATTATATTTTCAACAAGAATAATAGCTTAATTCTTAATCTAACATTAAATGCAGTTTCCCAAAAATTCATGAACAATGAAACAGTTAGAAATTTTATGAATAATATATTATTTATGAAAATAAATGATTTTGTAAATAATTCATATTACAACAATAATTTTGAAAACAGTGTAAATGAAACTTCAAATGCTCTAATTAAAACTTTTTATGGTAATCCTCTTGTCTCCATAAATGAAAAAACAATATCCACATATCTATCTGAAATATACCATTCAAATAATTTGAATGAATCTGTGAACGAGACTTTAATGAACGGTACATTTGAAACTTATCCCTTTATTCCTGGAGCATTCACGTACCACAGCTTTGTGAGTTATACTGGAAATGTTTCATTAATTCTTATAAACATAAACAGTACAAACGATGCATACACAATGAATATAATAGGAAACATGGCAACCAAATATGTTAAAAATATACAAAATGCATCGTATCTTCTCGCGGGGGAGAGAGCAATTGAAGAACAGCTTACAAATCAGACAAACACGGGGCTTTTCAGGGCTCTAATTGTTGGAATAATTGTGGCGGTAATCATAAGTTTACTTTTCTTCAGGTCACCGGTTGCAGGTCTATTACCACTCTTAATCTTTGGAATTTCTGCGGATATTTCTCTCGGCTTGAATGCTTTGTTATATAAATATGTACTTCATACATCTGTTTCATTTATAACACCGACACTTTTGTTGATTTTACTTCTCGGTCTAACCACGGATTATTCTGTCTATTTAACTGCAAGGTTCAGAAGAGAGTTGAGGAACAATTCGCCCGACCCTGTCGTTAAGACAGGTGAATGGGCAGGACATGCAATTTTCACCAGTGGTTTAACTGTAATAATATCATACATTGTATTATGGCTTTCAAACGTTCCTCTGTTCAGTGATGCAGGTCTGACAAATGCAATATCAATATCAATAACACTTCTCCTTGCCCTTACACTTCTTTTGTCCATATTAAACATATTGAAAAATAAGGCATTCTGGCCATCGAAAATGAAGTATAAGGGCATAACTGAACAGACCATGGAAAAAATTTCCAATGCTAATAAGAGGCACAGGTATGCACTGTTTTCAATTTTTGTTGTTTTAACCCTTGTTAGCCTTTATGTGTATGGTATTACACCATCAGGAATGGACGTATTTCAGCTTGTTCCTCATGAGAGCGGTCTGCAGGCAGTGGAGGTAATGAACAACACATTCAAAGGTGATGTTGTTTTTCAGAACTATTTAATATTCACAATGAAAAGTCCAGTATTACAGAATGGAACATACAATTCAACAGAACTATCATTCATAACCAATGTTGAGAACTATTTACTTTCCACCGGTAACGTATCATTTGTTTATGGGCCAACACATCCATTCGGAACATACGTATCACCATTGTATCTCAATTATTCAAATGCAACAAATTCAATATACCTGAACAAAATTAATTCGTTCATAGGTAAAGATAACAGAACAGTTGAAATTTCATTCCAGCTTTCATTCCTTTCATGGTCGAACAAGGCCATGGACTTTGTAAGGTACCTTGGAAATTCTTTAGGCAATTTAATGAACAAAAATGTTACTGAATGGTACATTGGAGGTCTTGCCCAGGGACTTGTTGATGCAAATTCATACACACAAGATACCTTTATGGCAATAGTTCCCATACTGGCAATTGCAGCATTCTTTGTTCTTATGATACAGTTCAACTCAGTTTTCACACCCCTTAGGTTGGTTCTTATGGTTCTTGGATCCGTTCTTATATCCCTTGTGATTTCATACGGAATCTTCTTCTATTATTACCATATGCCAATTCTCATTTATATGCCGCTATTTGTTTTTATAACACTTCTTGCCGTTGGCCTTGACTACGATATATTCATGATAACAAGGGTAAGGGAAGAGGTTCTTAATGGAAAGAGTGATGAAGAAGGCATTGAAACAGCCATGAAGGAAAATGGCGGTGTTATCATGGTCCTAGGAATGATCCTGCTATCCACATTTATGGCTTTGTATCTCAGTGAAATTGGTATAATTCAGGAGGTTGGTGTTGGCCTTGCTTTCGGTGTATTTGTTGATACTTTCATTTCCTGGATGTTCTTTATACCTTCAGTTATGCTAATAATGAAAAAATGGAACTGGTGGCCATCAAAGATGCAGAAAAAATAAAAGTTTTTATTCCCAATTATATTTTTTCCATTATGCTTTACTACCAGGATCCATATTTGAAGGAAACAAATGCAATTATTGTTGAAATTAAAGACAATGAAGTTCTTCTTGACAATACAATTTTTTATCCAGGCGGTGGTGGACAGCCCTTCGATACAGGTACCATGGAGAATGATAAATTCAAAACAAAGGTGATTGAAACGAAAAAAGAGAATGGTAAAATATGGCATAAAGTCGAAGAAAACAATTTTTCTGTTGGTGAAAAAGTTAAGATAAAAATAGATTGGGATAGAAGATATTACTTTATGAAAGCGCATACAGGTGAGCATATTCTTTACAAAGCAATCGAGAAAATTTCCAATGTTAAATTTGAAAAAATGGTTCTTGATGAGGAATCAACACTTTTTGTTTCGGGTGAAGTTAACATGGATGGAATTTCCCAGGGGGAGGATCTGGCAAATTCAATAGTAAAAATGAATGTTCCCGTGAAAGTTTATTATGAAAAAATTGAAAATGTTACTGAGACCAGAATGAACAGAGAAAGAATAAGAGATGAAAATGTTAGAATTGTAGAAATTGAGAACTTTGATCGTTCCGCATGCGCAGGTATACATGTAAAAGAAACGGGTGAAATAGGTAAAATAACTGTTACGAGAATAAAAAATGGTAAGTTCACCGAAATAAAGTTTGTTGTGTCAGAAAAGGCTGAAAAATTTCAGAATGAAATATTTAAAAAGGCTAGAAAAATTTATTCCTATTTATCTTTGAATCCAGATAATCTTGATAAAGTTGTTGAACTGAAAAAGGAATATGAAGATCTGAAAGAGAATTATTATCAACTCACACTGAACTATTTTAAATTCAATTTCATTGATAAGAATGGAATAAAGATAAATTATTCACTTGATGATCCAGGAGATTTTTCTGCCAAAGAAAAAATCGCTCATGATTTAATTGAGAATCAAAAAAATATTGTTATTCTGGGAAACAGTTCAAAAGGCATACTTGAAATTTTAATTTCAAAGGATATATCAGAAAAAATTGAAATTTTCAGGAATTTTATGAAGGAAAAAAATCTAAAGGGTGGAGGTAAAAATAATTTTCTAATGCTTCACGGGGATGTGAAAGAAATATTTCAGGAAATTTTGAACATATCAGAATCTATTTCTCCCTCCACCTTGTGAAATAGATTGCCAGAGAAATGAAAACAATTGTTTCAATTATCATTATGTAAACCATTTCAGGTCGGAATGGTGCAAGGTTAAAAACACCCTGGGCTATTACAGCAACAGGTGTTGCTGGTGAAATGGAAAGTAGATACAGAAAGGGCAATGGAATCATTGTGTATGGATAAAAAGTAGGTGGAAGAACTGTCATTACTGTTGAAAGAATTGAAACAATTCCCCAGACGTTTCTTATGTGACCAATCTTGCTTGCTATTATGAAAGATATGCCTGCTGTTGACAATGTTAGCAATATAAGCAAAATTAAAAGAATTAAAGCATTGAAAAGTGTGAAAAGGTTGAAAAGAATACCAAGTATAATGTATATAGCAAGGCCTGGAATTGAAAATACAAAGAAGCTGAGCATTAAACCGAGCATATAATCAAAAGGTCCTATCCTTGATGCAACGAAAAGATCCTGTATTTTCAACTGCAGTCTGAAGAATGCAGCATCCCCTGCACTTCCGAGTCCGTTAAAGGCAATAATGGAAATGAACCCGCCTATTATGGCATATTCAACCAATTTACCTTGGGATATTATGAATATAAGAAAAAGAAGAGTGAATGGCATGATCAAGGAAGCAATAACGTAGGAATAAGCCCTTGTAATTGTTTTGAATCCATAATACCAGCCCATTGCAAAAATGAATCTAAGATTCATATTCAACACCATGAGCAATGAAAAGATCGTCGAGTGTAACTTTCCTTATTGCAAAACCCTCAGATAAGTATTCAGCTGCCCTGTTTTCATCGACATACTTTATGTATGTATCGCCAACTTTGTATGAATCTTCAAGAGGTTTGTAACTTTCAACCCTTACTTTTCCTCTGAATCTTTCCAAAAGTTCCTTAACTGATCCCTTCTCCAGAATTTTTCCAGAATCAACCATAATGATCTCCTGAGCAAGGTTCTCAGCCTCTTCCATATAGTGTGTTGTAAGAACAATTCTACCATCGAGCTTCCTTATTGCAGACCAAACCTCAAACCTTGATATTGGATCAAGACCCGTTGTTGGTTCATCAAGGAAAATAAGTTCGGAGTTTGATGCAAGTCCCATGGCAACAAATACCTTCCTTTTCATTCCACCTGATAGCATATCTGTTGGAACATTTGCAAATTCTTCAAGTCCCACTTCTTCTAAGGCTTTCTTTGCATCCAATCCAGAATCATGGAAAGACATGCCCCTTGCAATGAGGTACATTTTAACAAGCTCCAGCGGTGTCAAAATGCCTATGGGTGATGCCTCCTGGGGTATGCTCACAATCATCTTTCTAATTTTTTTTGCATCCTTTACAACATCGAGACCGTTAATGTATGCTCTTCCTGATGTTGGTTCAAGCTGTGTTGATAGTATTCTCACAAGTGTTGTTTTTCCTGCTCCATTCTTCCCTATTATTGCACTGAACCTTTTTTCCAGCTTTAAATTTATTCCCCTCAATGCCTCAATTTTTCCGTCATAAATTTTTTTCAGCTCTATGGTTTCAATCATTGTATCTTCCAATATTTTTCATTATTAGAAATTTTATATTCGACAATTGCTGAAGGAAAACTTTATGTATTGCCTAACCAATAAAGGTTTATGGAAACATTGTTGAATGCAAAGGAAAGGGAAGTGATACAGGGAAAAGTCACATGCCCAATTCTCCAGCTTTTCTTCAAGGTAACAAACAGGGATCCACAGGTAACAATAGATGAATGTGAAAATTGCAAAAACTTTGCAGGTCTTGAAAATGGATGTGTATTGTGCAAATACATATGGTTATGAAAAATTTTTTATAACAATATATTTTTTCTTTTTCGATAAAAATGAGAATATTGTTCATACACTCAGATTATCTGGAGTATAAAGTTAAGGAAAAGGCTGTCAGGGATGCTGAGCAGATTGAAAAGGAAGAGGAGAGATTTGATGAACCACTAGTCTGCTTTGTAACTGTGGAAGAGAAAGACAGTGAAAAAACTGTTGAAAATGCTGCAAACGAGATCATAGATGTCTTTGATAAAGTAAAGGCAAAAGGTATTGTTATATACCCATATGCACATCTTAGTTCTTCACTTGCTCCACCATCCAAGGCCATTCCCATACTTAACCTTCTCAAGGAAAGGATCCAAGAAAAAGGGTATGAGGTTAACAAGGTACCGTTTGGATGGTACAAGAGCTTCAAGATATCCTGTAAAGGTCACCCACTATCTGAACTTTCAAAACAGATAGGTGAAGAGGAGGAACCTGAGGCATTGAAGGGTGAAAAAACACTCAAAACCTACTGGAAGATTTTGAACAACAATGAACTTTACGATGTGGAAAAGTTTGATTTTGCTGGCCATGAAAATCTAAAATATTTCGTTGAATACGAAATGAGTGGAACAAGGGCTGTTAAAGAAATACCACCGCATGTTAAATTCATGAGATCCCTTGAACTTGTGGATTATGAAGAAGGGAGCGATGCAGGAAATATGAGATATTATCCTAAAGGAAAGCTGATAAAATCGCTCATAGAAAACCATGTTACAGAAACTGTTCTCAAATACGGTGCGATGGAGGTTGAAACACCAATAATGTACGATTATGAGCATCCGGCATTGAAAAGCTACCTTGAAAGGTTTCCAGCAAGGCAGTATACTGTTCTTTCAGGAGAGGATAAATTCTTTCTGAGATTTTCAGCATGCTTTGGGCAGTTTCTGATTGCAAAGGATGCAGTTATAACCTATAAACAGCTACCAGTGAAGTTATATGAGTTAACCAGGTATTCATTCAGAAGGGAAAAACATGGTGAACTTGTTGGTCTGAGAAGGTTGAGGGCATTCACAATGCCAGACATGCATACTCTTGCAATGAATATTGATCAGGCAAAGGATGAATTTATGAAACAGTACAGAATGGCAATAGACATACTGAAGGATTTTGGCATAGATCTTGATGATTATGAGGTTGCAATAAGGTTCACAAAAGACTTTTATGACGAGAACAAAGATTTCATATTTGAACTTCAGAAAATAGTGGGAAAACCTGTTCTTGTACAGATATGGGAAGAGAAGTTCTTTTATTTTGTTCTAAAGTTTGAGTTCAACTTTGTTGACAATCTTAAAAAGGCCGCGGCATTAAGTACTGTTCAGATAGATGTTGATAATGCAGAAAGGTTCAACATTACCTACATAAATGAAAAGGGTGAAAGATCATATCCGTACATACTGCACTGTTCACCCACAGGTGCTGTTGAAAGGATAATTTATGCCATGCTTGAAAAGGCTGAAATGGATATAAAGAATAAAAGAAAGCCCCAGTTTCCAGTATGGCTTTCACCCACACAGGTGAGAATAATACCTGTCAGTGAAGCACACATGGAAAAATCGAAGGAGGTTATGGAAAATCTTGCAAGCATGAAAATCAGAGCTGATATTGATGACAGAGATATGTCCCTGTCCAAAAAAATAAGGGAAGCTGAAAAGGGCTGGGTACCATACATTGTCGTAATAGGTGAAAATGAGATAAAAACAAACAGACTCAACGTTAGAAAAAGAAATTTGGGCGAAAACAGGGAAATGGGTATTGATGAACTTTCTTCTGAAATATTATCGGAAACAAAAGATTATCCGTTTAAGCAGTTGAACGAAAGCCCATACCTTTCACAAAGAATAAAGTTTACCTAAAATTTTCTTTTTATTACCCATTCTGCAAACTCTTTTAAAAACTCTTTTTCCTCTGAATCTATGTTTCCAAGAGCAACAATGCCTTTTTTAACAAGATCTTCTGCCATTCTTTGTGTATAATCCAGTGCTCCTGAATTTCTAACAATTTTCCTCACTGTTTCAAGTTCTTCCATTGTTATATTCTTTTTCCCCAGGATTTTTTTGATAATACTTCTGTTTTCATCCTTTTCACTTGCTTTCAGTATCAGTAAAGTTTTCTTTCCCTCCTCAAGATCCGATGTTACAGGTTTTCCAATCTCTATCTCATTGCCAAAAAGTCCCAAAACATCGTCCTGTAACTGAAAGGCTATTCCGACGGGGATTGAGTAATCACTTATCATTTTAAAATCATAATTTCCCGCAAGTATTGAGCCAATGATCATTGGTCCTTCGATGGTGTATTTTGCTGTTTTGTACGTGTGAAGTTTCAATAGGTCATTTTCTGAAAAATCCTCTCTGTAGGATGAAACAACATCAAGAATCTGGCCATAACCTGTATTTTCCACAATTTCTGAAAGTTTATAAAGTGCATTCACAAGATCCTTTCTTTCAAATTCAGTGCTTGAAAGTATTTCCTGTGCATACATGCTTGCAAGATCCCCGGCAATTATTGCCATATCTCTCCCGAACTTCTCACATTTCTTTGAATATATTTTATGAACAGTGGGCTTTCCCCTTCTAAGATCACTCTCATCAATTATATCATCATGGATGAGGAGATAGCTCTGAACAAGTTCAAGGGATCCTGCTGCTTTTATTATTTCACTTTCATTTTTTCCATCATAGAGTTTGTAAGAAACTATTGTTAATATTGGCCTCAGCCTTTTGCCACCTCTCATTGTGTATTCCCTTATAACTTCAACCATTTTTTTAATCTCATCGTCTATGTTCACATTCTCAATCTTTTTAATGAAAAATTTTTCAAGTTCAGATTCAACAAGTCTTGCATATTTTTTTAAGTATTCATCAAGCATAATGGAATATTGTAATTCTATATATAAAAACTTTTTATAGAGCATATGGATAACAAAATTCATGGAAAAGATTGTTGAGGAATCAAGGGTTGAAATGACAGAGCCTGTTCTTCCGGAGCATACGAACATTTATGGTAATTTATTTGGTGGAGTGCTGGTGGAATGGATTGATAAAGCAGGATCCATTGTTGCCACAAGACATTCAAGAATGAATGTTGTTACGGCAAGTATTGATAGCCTTCACTTTCTTGAACCAATAAAGCTCGGTGATATTGTTGTTCTGCATGGATGGATAAACTATGTTGGTAACACATCCATGGAAATTGAAGTTATTGCAGAAACGGAATCAAGATTCGATGGGAAAAGAAAATTGGCCTGTGTTGCCCTTCTTACATACGTTGCGCTGGATGAGAATGGTAAACCCACACCAGTTCCCAGGTTGAAATTAATGAACGATGATGAGAGAAGAAGGTATGAGGATGCAAAAAAGAGAAAAGAAAATAGATTAAAAACTCTTGAAGATATTAAAAAGCTCATTCCTTAACGTACTTATCGTAAAGATCCTGAAAGAGAATTGGTGAAACTTCGTATGCTTTTTTAAGCATCTCTTTTGCAAGGTTCCTTATCTCCCACTGTGCATCCTTTTCCGCTCTCAATGAAATAAAATGTCTGAGTTCCCTTCCATTCATTGTTACAATTATTTTTGTTTCAACTGCCTGCGGTAAAACGAATCTTGCATTCTCTTTCTTTATTCCATTTTCAACCATTTTTTTATAAAGATTCTTTGATTTTTCAAGTATTTCCAGAAATTCATCCTTAAAATTGCTATCGTAAATTTCTTCAGGAATTATGAAGTCAGGATCCAATGGGACATATCTTTGACTTTGCTGTGTAAATGAAGCCATTCTGTGCCTAACAAGCTGATGCGAACATACCCTTGATATTCCTTCGATCCTAAAAGTGAATGAAACATGTTCAAACACACTCTCATGGCCAAGGGATTTCAAAAGATCAATTAGATGTTTTACCTTTTCATCCGGAAGATCTTTGAAAGTTTTAGAATGAGAGATAGCACCACTTTCGGCAACTATCCTATCCGTTTGTGAAACTTTACTTTCTTTTTCAAAAGAAAACTTTGAATAGGCTATAAGCTCAACCTTAAGTCCCTCCGATCCTTTATGGTACATAAAAACACCTCATTTTTTTGTTTCAATCTTTTTCGGTCTGCTGCATATGGCCTGGGCATCTCCATCATAGAAAATTTCCCTGTCAGGGTATTTTTTCTGAAGATCCATCATTATATTGTAAACTTCTTCAACGGTAATATCAGGATTATCCTTAAGGCTCATATGTATGATCTTTTCATCTTCTTTCATTTTAATATAAGTATTTACAATAACTATAAAAAATTTTGTTTATATACCAGACTCTCCGCATGTCTGACTGATGTCAGATAAACATATATAGAGGGGAGTTATTTTTTAGTTTATGAATCCGGAAAATAAACTCCCCTCAATAAACAATGTTAAGGAACTTAAAAAATTTTTCCACGAATCTCTGGATTCTATAT
>JABEBW010004384.1_pt1 | contig 16522 bp, 15 predicted proteins | sample 7245961 | NCBI WGS metagenome assembly JABEBW01 (sample SAMN14506364, study PRJNA622280) | hot springs metagenome | biome: hot spring [ENVO:00000051]|acidic hot spring [ENVO:00002120]; feature: spring [ENVO:00000027]|sediment [ENVO:00002007]; material: sediment environment [ENVO:01001048]...
GCTTTTGAATTGGTATAGAATACACTGAAAATTATTTATACTTTTACTATGAAAAGGCGTAGGATGTTGAATTTTTAAATATCTTTTTTTAGAATACAGATAAAACCTGCAGAGACAGCAGGGTTCTCTCTCTTCTACAGCAACTGCCAATACCATACAAAAAACATGCATTAGTATAAAGAAAGCTGCAGTGCATGCATATGCATGCATATGCATACTTGTAAGAGACGTATGAAATACTTGTGGGCAATATGGTTATAAAATCAATAAAGGTGAAAACAATGTTGTTAATACAAAATTCAACAACCTATTAGTGTAATTAAATTTGAATTTGGTAGATAATTTTGTAGCTTCATTAGCAATATATGCATTGCAAGCAAGCCTTGCTGAACAGGCAGTGCCTGAAAGGCAACTGCACTTTTGATCAGCCGGCTTTAATGCATGTAGACAGTGGCGCTGGAAGCAGGGCTTTTATTGGAAATGAAGCTGTAGAAATGCCAGTATTGTTTATGCCTATTGTAGCATTGACCGCAAGCATTTCATACTGACCGCCTTGCGAAACATAGCTGCTGCCGCTTGCCTTTTGCCCTATTGCTTCATAACCATAAATAGGCAAGCCGTACTTTTTGGAAATGCAAAGGTTGATAATGCCTTTTACTGTATTGTTCATGCCAGAAATGCTTGCATTTATGTATTCACAGGGAAACGCATTGTAAGTTGAATTCCTAATATCCAAAATAGTGACATAAGTAGCATTGGGGTTAATGCTTAAATATGGTACTTCAAAAATGCCGGAAAGCAAAACTTCAGATGGAAGTGAAGTCACCGTGCTATTTGCGCACATTACATTTGAGGCATTGCCATTTATGATGTCGTAGGTGTACTCTCTTCCATTAATGAAGAAGATATAGCTAGTGGCGGACCCTAACGCATTGTTCTCTACTATTACCTTTACCATCGAATCTGTGCCATTTTTCATTACACTTACATTCGTTGTATAATTATTGTATAGGTTTTTTGAGTTTGTAGCTATCATTATATGCGAGGCAAAATTATAAGTTGCATTTAATGAGGTTGTATTTGCATATGCAAATGCGCTCAAATTTTCGATATATGATGCAAACTTACTAAATGACAAAGTATTCCCTTTGCTAAGGTTGGCCTCAATTCCACTTGCAGGCTTTGTTTTGTTTTGCGCAGTTATATTGCTTGAATTGCTTGAGCTTATAGTTGTAGTGGCATAGGTAGAAGTAGAAATTGATGTAGCAGATATGGCAGTGCTGCTTTTTTGCTTAGGCATTGTGCCTATCAGTATTATAGCTGCAATGGCTGCTGCCACAACAACAACGGCAATCAAATACTTTAATTTTGGCTTTGGCTTTACTGGTTTTTCATTTGCATCAGTGGCTACAGCAGCTTCACTTGCTGCATTAGGTGCATTTTGATTTCCAACATCATCTTGCATGTAATCACAGAGATTTGCAATGCAAAATTTATAAATATATAAGATAGGAAAAGCAGCGTTTAAAATTAGAAAAATGCAAAAGGAAAAGTTAATGCTTACTGCTCTCTGAGCAGGCTGCTTGATGCCATGCTGCCCTCTGACAAGTGGGCCGTTTTTATGCATGTATTCAGTATATCATTAAGCTTTTCTATAACCTGCTCCTCTGCCAGGTCAAACTTCCGCTCAAAAGTAATTATCTGGTTTGCATTGTCTATAAGCCTAAGCTTTGCAGCATTTTCTTCAATGGTTACTTCTATATTGAATCCTGCAACTTTCTTTATATATGTAGTGGCATTGCCAAATCCATCCAAGCTCAAAATATCCTGTATTTCATGCTGGTTTTCCCTTGCCTTAATTTCTTTTTTACTAGCTTCCATAAAGACCAACATAAAAGAATTAGGTTTACCAATTATATATATGTTATGATTATTTATCGACAATTGTGCAGTTAGAACAGCAAAAGTAATGCTGCAAAGGCTTGCAAATAAGTATGAAGCATATAATGCTGATCATTATTGCATCTCACACGATTGAAGGGCTTCTGCATATGCATATATTGCAAAGTTGCTTTATCTGCTTTTGTTTATTCTACATGGCTTGAATCACTTTTGGATGCAGTATCAATATCTCACTGAGCATGCAATGCCAATGCAAAACCAAAAAGCCTTTTAGCTGAATGAAGATTAAAATAAGCAAAACAAAAAAAGCAAAAGATGGCAAACAGCAGGCTTAGGCTATGCTGTTTGCAGGCAGATAAGACATTGGCGGCCGTGCATTATCTGATATTGAAGTTTCATGTGTTGTTGCAATAATCATGCCTAGTGGCGCGGTTCCAACATATGTTACATTTAATGGCAAGTAATATTCATTGGAAATGCAAGTTGTTAAATTAACCCCTACTGATGCATTTATGCTTCCATGCGCCTTTACAAGCACGCATGGCATTGAACCATAACTGCTGTCTTTTATTGATACGATGTCCATTGAGAAATTGCGGTTAGCCATAAATGATGAAGAGTTATAGAACAGCCCAAGAAGCTCTTGCGTAAATGTAAGATTTATAGGTGTTGTACGGCATGAAAGTGTACTGTTTCCAACGCGGCCGCATAGATATTTTGCGCTTGAATTAAAGATCATAAAAACTGATGCGTTTATATACTTTGAGCTTATATTGTCGCTTACATAGAATGAATCATAATATTTCTGCATGTCTATTACATAAGAATAAAGCAATTCTGTGCTATTTGTGCCATTTGTGCTATTAAACCTTATTAAATTCACAGTGCCAGAAAAGGTCATATTAAGCTTGTTTATGGCAGAAAGCGCTTTCGTTGCTGCACTTGCAAGTGGATTAATGGCAAAGGTTTTGTTTTTGGAAATTAAGGAGTAAAGGGCGCTGCCATTGCCAGAATGCCCAATAAAATACAATGAAAATGCAACTCCAGCAATTGCTATAGCGGTAATGGCAATAATATAATAAGCGATTATGCTCCTGCTTCCTCTTTTTTGGCTCATTTGTGAAGCTTGATGGTTAGATGCATCATCATTTTTTTCCATGCTTACCACAAATGAGTTACTATATCAAGCAATATATAACTTTCTTTTAATGCAGGATATTAGCTTACCCGCAGTGCCTGAAACAGAAATAAAAACAGGAAGCAAAAAATAAAAAGGGGCAAAAAAAAGAAGAGGTAAAGAAAGTGGTGAAGTATGGTGGATAAATTTTGGGGGGGGCCATACTTCACTATTGCATTTACTGCTATCCAAATATTTATATTGCTATATTTTTTGAAAATTTGTAATTGATTTTTTCGGTTTTTGATAATTAATTGGCATTAAATGTATTGGAAGGTTTTTCTTTTTCATTGGGGGGCGAAGGCAATGCCCTTGCATTGGCATTGCCAAAATTTGATAAGGAAGCATTGGTGTATAATGGAAAAGACCCGCTTCACAAGTATTTTTACTGCATGGTAAATATATATAGCTTATATTTCTTTAAAATTTATATGGCTGTTTTTCGGTTTTTGTTAAGTTTTCATATGCATTTGCTCTGCCATGCAGGTGCACAAAAAGCTTTTCAAGGTCATCGGGTTTGCCTATGCCTATAAGGGCATTGCCATTGTTTGCATTTGCATTAAGCATGCTTTTCATGAACTCAAGTTCATCGTTGCTTATCGCTGAATGCGGCTTCGCGCTTGTAAACACTAGGCATGAGTACCTGTTAGAAAGCGCTTCCTTTTCAAGCTCACTTAGCTTTTCAAACTCATCGCATATGCTGCCCTTTACGGCAAGCACCTTGTTTGAGGCTGCCATATACTTGTATATTGCGGGATTTTTGCTGTTTGCAAGCGCGCTTGTCACATCAAATATTGGAACAGGAACTGGCGAGCGCAAGCGCTCTGGCGCCTTTACAGGGGAAAGGCGCTGCAAAAACATCCCAAATATTATAAGGGCAGCAAGCACAAGGTAATACCAATAAACAGGCTCGCCAAGGAGTATATATGAAAAAAGAAATGTCAAAAATGGAATAAGCAATGTAGCATTGCCTACTATAGTTACATCAAGGCCCCTCAATGCATAAAAGAAAAGGAATGCCCCTATAGTGCAGTTTATTGCGCCTGCAAAAAGCACTGCAGAAATAGAAGGAATTGAGAGGCTTAAGTCAATGTGCACAAATGGCAGAAGCAAAAGCACAAACGCAAGGGACACAGAATTAAAAATGAAGATCTCGGAAGCGAGGTCTGCAGATGTAGTTTTCATCATTACATTTGAGAGTGCAGCTGATGCCGCAGCGAATATAAGCATTATTATAAATGGAAGCTCTTTGGCGTTTATGCTAAGCAATGTGCCGTTTGTCATTGCAATGTAAAGTGCTGCAAAAGCCACAAGCAGCGATGCAATCTGGTATATGTTTACCTTTACCTTTAGAACCAAGGGTATAAATAAAATTGAGAGAAGCACCCACATCCTGTACATTACGCCGCCAAAGCTTGCTGATGTGTTTACAGTGCCATAAGTAAGCAAAAGGAATGCAAAAACATAATTTAGCAAGCCTATTGCTGCAATCTTTGCAAAAAGCCTTCTTTCCTTTAGGATCTCCTTAAGCTTTCCTATCTTGTGCATGAAAAGCACAAGCATGAATGAAACAGCAGAGCCAGTAAGGAATGTTAAGAATAGGTAGCTTACAGTGTCAAGGCTGCTTCCACCTATGTCGAATGCAATAGGCATGAACGCCAGCTCTATTATTGCAATGCTGAGCATTGCAAGGGCCTTTCCCTCATGTTTAGTCAACATAAAACCATAAAGCAAATTAAGAAGGAAAGCTTTTATAGCTGCTGAAAAATTGCAATATATTAGCAAATATTGCGGAAAATGATAAGTATATTAATGTGCACTTGAAAACTTAGCTATGGAATACAGCTATGCAAAGAGGGCAATACTGCGCGGGCTTAGCGAAAATTCGCGCGAGTCTGTGACAAAGCTTGCAGAGTTAGCAAGATGTTCAAGGCTCACGGTTAAAAACAACCTTGAAGCTATAGAAAAGGAATTCGGCATAAGGTATACCCTTGAATTCAATGAGGAGGCGCTGGGCATAGGCTATAGGCATTTTATAAAGATAAACCTTGACAGGCCAATAGATGATGAAGGGCTTAAAATCTTTGACAATGACAAAGTTGCGCAGATGGTTGCAACCACAGAAGGTGATTTTGATTTGCTTGTATATGCTGCAACTCCAACAGGGCTTGCATACATAAGCTGGGAAACAAGGCTTGCAATGCTGCTTTCAGAATACGGCGCTGAGATAAGGCCATCGCAGGTTGCATTGTTCCACATTGGATTTGTTGAGCTCTCCAATGAGCTGCTTGAAAACATAAACTTCAGGAGGCTCGGGCTTGATGATACCGATAAAAAAATAGTCATGCTGCTGAATAAAAATTCAAGGGCGAGCTTTGCCAGGATTGCAAATGAAACAGGTATAAATGAGGATACAGCCAGATACAGGCTTGAAAGGATAAAAAAGGCGGGGATAATAAAAAGGTTTACGATATCGTTGGAGGCCCCAGCATCATTTAATAGGCTTGCATACTTTGTGAACTACAAATTTTCAAAAAATATGGAGGCAAGGGGCAAGCTTGCAAGGAATGAATACCAGACAATGGATGGGGACTTGCCTTTTGTAAATACATACCAGCTGCTTGCCCCTACAACCGGTGCATACAGGTTTTTTGCAGTTGCAATAGGGCCAGACAGGGAAAAGGTTTTTGAAAAAGGGGTAATGCTTCAGAGGAACATATTCAAAGAGGACTTTCCCAGTGTGGCATATGCATGGATAAAAAAAGTAATAAAAGGCAACCTGCCTATAAGGAACATTGACATTAAAAAGGCTTACAATACAGTCATATGGGGCAGCCAACCAACCAATTAATAACTTTCGCTTAAAAAGATAAATGGTGAAATAAATGGCAAAGATAGACAGCATAAAGATAAGGAAGATTATTGATTCGAGAGGAAACCCTACTGTAGAAGTAGACATAACACTTGCTGGAGGGGTAATGGCTAGGGCTGCAGCCCCAAGCGGGGCAAGCAAGGGCAAGGCAGAGGTAAAGGACTACCCTGAAAAAGGCATAGGCTTCGGAATAAGCAGGTTTAGGGAAGAGATAGCAAAAAAGATAGAGGGCAATGACATAAACAGTGTGAAGGCATTTGACAGCCTTCTGCATGAGCTTGACAGCACAAACGACTTGTCATATATAGGAGGAAACATAGCCATTGCCGCATCGCTTGCAATGGCAAAGGCGCTTGCAAAATCTGATGGCAAGGAGCTTTACCAATACCTGCTTGAAAAATACCCTTCAAATGGCAAGGTAGCAATGCCATACCCGCTTGGCAATATAATAGGCGGTGGCAAACATGCAATAAACGGCACGACAATGCAGGAGTTCCTTGCAGTTGCATTTGGCAGCACATATGAGCAATCAGCATTTGCCAACATAGCAGTGCATAAGAAGGTAGGTGATATGCTTAAGGCAAAGTTTCCTGAACTGCCGCTCGGGCTTGGAGATGAAAAGGCATGGGTAGCGCCACTCAACGATGAAGAGGCATTGAGCATACTTGCAAGCGCAGCTGCGCAAGTATCAGAGTCATTTGGAATTGAGGTAAAGCCTGCAATAGACCTTGCTGCATCATCATTCTGGGATGGAAATGCATATGTATACAAAGGCAGGAAGCTAAGCCCTGGGGAGCAGATAGACTTCATAGAGGAGCTGGTAGACAAGTATGGCATAAAGATTCTTGAGGATCCGCTGCATGAAGAGGACTTTGAGGGCTTTGCAGAGCTCACAAAAAGGATTGGAAGCAAGGTAATGATAATAGGTGACGACCTTTTTGTAACAAACAAGGACAGGCTTGCAAAGGGCATAAGGATGGCTTCAGGCAATGCGGTGTTGATAAAGCCAAACCAGATAGGCACGCTCAGCGATATGATTGACACAGTACAGCTCGCAAAGCGCAACAATTATGAATGCGTAATATCGCACAGAAGCGGCGAGACAGAGGATTCGACAATAGCCCAGCTTGCAGTAGGGCTCGGCATAAAGTATATAAAGACAGGCACGATAGGAGGCGAAAGGACTGCAAAACACAATGAGCTCATAAGGATAGAAGAAAAGTTTACAGGAAGCAATTAGCCCTGCGCTTTATTTTGCTTATTTTGCTTTTCATTTTATTTTGCTTCTCGCTTTTGTTTTTTTGTTTTTATTTTTGCTGCTTTTTGGTTCATGCTTTTTGCACTTGCTGGTTTACATTTACCTCATACTTATATACTTTTGCACGGGGATGTTCAAAAGAGCACATCTCATCTATGCTAAGGTTTTCAAAATACCTTCTTATAGGCCTTATTGAATTGCCGTGCGCAGATATGAATACTATGTCATCATTCTTTAATGTAGATAGCATGTCATGGATAAAAGCAAGCACCCTCTTTTCAACATCCTTTATGCTTTCACCTTTTGGAGGAGGTACATCATAAGACCTATGCCATAATGGGTATTCCTTTGGGTATTCCTTTGCTATCTCAATCTTGCTCTTGCCGTCAAGCTCCCCATAATCCCTTTCCTTTATGCGCGGGTCTACTATTACCTCAACCTTGCCCCTGTTATCATCAAGCACAATATCAAGCGTATGCTGGGCCCTTTTAAGGTCAGAGGTATAGGCTTTTGTTGGAACAATCCCTTTCAGCTGCGCCGCTATCTCATAGCATTCCTTTATGCCCTCCTCATTTATGTCTGGATCAAGCCATCCTGTAAAAATACTGTTTTTGTTATAGTCTGTTTGGCCATGCCTAAATACATATATCGTTGCCATTCCACCACAGCTTTGTTTTTTTTTTTTGCTTTTTAATTTTTATGCTGTTTTTTATCTCAAACAATACTTTTATGCTTTATGCTTTTTTGCTGCAAAAAAACAAATGAAAGCAGATTTACAAGGCTTTGCTGCTTGGGTCAATTTTTATAGCAAAGTCTATGATGTTGAATTTTTAAACATCTTTTTTAGAATACAGATTGGAATCTGCATAAGCTATGGCGTTCTCTCTCCTCGACAGCAAAATCTCTGCCAATACTATGCAAAAAACATTGCATTAGAAAGAAAGTTTCAGTGCATGCATACGCATGCTTTTAAGATATGCATGAAATACTTATGAGCAATACGATTACAAAATCAATAAAAGTTAGGATAAATGTTAATATAAAATTCACAGCCTAAAAGTCGAAAATAAAAACCCGTAAATAATTTGGCGGCAAAAATATGATGATGGGGTATTACAACCATGCAATAGTAATAGTGTATGCCATTGCAGCAGCGAGCATAATTCTCTTTGGCACTTTTGGCACATATATATTAGGGCAGCAGCCTGGGAATTTTAATATAAAAATAAACTCGCTGGTAACTGCATTTTATTTTACAATGACAACGCTAAGCACTGTGGGCTTTGGAGACATAGTTCCTACAAGCACTATTGCAAGGCTTTTCGTTGTAGCGCTCATATTTACAGGCTTGGGCGTGTTTGTTAGTGCAATTACATTAATATCGGGTGATATTATAGAAAGCAGGATGGAAAAAATTTCAGGCAAAATTGCAGGGCTTGAAAGAAGGCACTTAAATGGACACATTGTGCTAATAGGATATGACATAACAAATGCAATAATAGCAAAAAAACTGAAAGGTACAAAAAGTAAGTTCATAATAATAACGTCAGACAAAACAATAGCAGACAAGCTTAGGGAAATGAAATACAAGGCATATGTCGCTGATGCAACCTCAGAAGAAGACATGAAAAATTTCAATCTTGGCAAGGCAAGAAAAATAATAATAGACTTGAGAGACAGCTCAAGGACAGTTTATGCTGCGATGGTAGCAAAGGCACTGGGCAATGCTAGCAATATTGTAGTTGTAGCGCCAACGATCGAACTCGAAGGGCGCCTTAAAGACATAAAAATAAAAAAAATAGTAAACCCAGCGTGGCTTGCTGCTGAAGGCATACTTAATGAGTTATGATTAGTTATGCTTATTTATTATGCAAGTGGTTTTATGGACAATGAAAAGATAGCCTTGGTTGTAATAGACATGCAAAAGGGCATAGCAGCCTTAGACAGGAAAATTGAACCTTATGGCATTGCAAAGGTAAGGGAAAATGTAGGCAAGCTTATAGTAGGATTCAGAAAATTCGGTGCAAAGGTTTTTCTTGTGCATGTAACAGGCACAGATGGAAAGGATATGCTTAAGCCAGTAATTGACAATCCGCAGCCATGGGGAAACGCTGGAAAAGACTGGGCAGAATTCATAGAAGAGGCAAAGCCTGCTGATAATGATATTGTAATAACAAAAAGGCAGTGGGGCGCATTTTACGGCACAGAATTGGACCTGCAGCTCAGGCGCAGAAAGATAGACACAATTGTCTTGTGCGGCATTGCAACAAATATAGGGGTAGAAACAACTGCAAGGGAGGCATACCAGCATGGATATAACCAGATATTTGCTGAGGATGCAATGGGAGCAATGAGCAAGGAAGAGCATGATGCAACAGTGAGGTTCATCTTTCCAAAGATAGGGATAATAAGGAAAACTGATGAAATAATGAAAATGATAGGGCAGCAATAATTAATAAGGCATAAGGAAAAATACATACTAATGAAGCAAAGCGATGAATAAATGGACTACAAAGAAAAAGCGAAAAGGCTTATTGAAAAAAGCAAAACGGATGCAATACTGCTATTTAATGAAAGCAATGAGAGCAGCAACTTTCTTTATATGACGGGCTTTACAAGTGGGGTATTTGAAGACACTCCACTCATTATAGCAGAAGGCAAGTCTGTTCTCTTTGCAAGCATGCTTGAGTATGGAATAGCAAAAAGGGATGCACCGCCATACCTTGAGGTAGAGGAGATAAAAGCTGGCAAGGAGCTAAGGGCAAAGCTGGAAAGCTACACAAAAGGCAAAACCATAGGATTTGACGGTTCATCGCTTTCTTATTCTGCCTATTGGAAGATAAGGAAGATTGCAAAGCCTGCAAGAATGGTCGATGTTTCAAAAGACTTTGCAGAAATGAGGGCAATAAAAGATGAAAAAGAATTGTCATATATAAAAAAGGCAAATGCGATTGCAAAGGCAGCCTTTGAGGAGGTTCAAGACAGCTTTGCAGAAGGGATAACAGAAAAAGAGATAGCGGCAAAATTTGATTATCTTGCAGGAATTCACGGCTCTGAAAAGCCTGCATTTGATACTATTGTATGCTTTGGAAAAAATGCTGCGCTTCCGCACCATATGCCAGACAGTACAAAATTAAAAAGCAATGAGTTCATACTTATAGATGCAGGAGCTAAGTACAAAAATTACTGCTCTGACCTTTCGAGGACATACATATTCAAGCCTGACAAGGGCTCAAGCAAATACAAAAGAATGCAGGATATGCTGGAAACGGTAAAAGAGGCACAGCTGCTTGCAAAAAAAGAGGCATATGCTGGAAACAGGTCAGATAAGCCGCATATAGCTGCAGAAGAGTACATAAACAAAAAATCTAATGGCATATACAATGGCAAATTCATACACGCGCTTGGCCATTCAATAGGCATAGATGTACATGACAGCAGTTACCTTTTCCTTTCAAAAGGCACCAACGCAAAATTGCAAAAGAACATGGTATTCAGCGACGAGCCAGGCATATATATAGAGGGCTTTGGAGGGGTAAGGATTGAGGATGATATGGTTGTAACAGAAAATGGTGGTGTTTTTCTATAAGGTGCTTTTATGAGGCTTTTGAATAGCATGCCCCCGTACAATCTTTTTGGAATAGAAGATGCAGAGTATGATTCTGCAAAGATAGTTGCAATGCCTGTGCCATATGATTCCACAGTGACATACAAAAGTGGAACCAGAGATGGCCCAGATGCAATAATAGACGCAAGCAGGAACATTGAGCTTTACAGCATAGAGGTAAAGGGAGACATAAGCAAAATAGGAATATATACCACAGAGCCGCTTGCACCTGATTTCAGCTCTCCTGAAAACATGATAGAACGTATAAATAGAGAAGTTTCCCTAATGCTTGACGACTCAAAAGTGCCGTTGCTGCTAGGTGGAGAGCACACAATTGCGCTTGGTGCAATAAAGGCACTGGCAGATAGGGAGGAATTCAGCGTACTGCATTTTGATGCACATTCAGATTCAAGGGATGAAATGTTCGGTGCCAGGTACTGCCATGCATGCGTCGCAGCGCGCATTGGAGAGCTGTGCGATGATTATTACAGCATAGGAGTAAGGAGCGTCAACGAGCAGAGTGCCGGAGACAAGCACATATTTTACATGAAGGACATAAGGAAATTTGGCGTGAAGGAGATTGCAAGGAAGATAAACAAGCTTTCCAAAGGCAAGGTATATGTAACATTTGATTTTGATGCCATAGATCCAAGTGAGATGCCTGCGGTTGGAACCCCTGAACCAGATGGCTTCCATTTCAATGAGCTTCAGGAATTTCTCATGCATGTGCTTTACAACAAACAAGTTATTGGCATGGATTTCACAGAACTTGCACCAATACCTGGAATAATTGCGCCTAACTACCTTGCTGCAAAGCTGATATACAACTTCATAGGCTTTGCATATATGCCTGTGCAGACAAACAGGAAGCTTTAGCCAATGCTTTTATGCTTTTACTGCAATTAGAATTTACGGGATGCTATGGTAAGGCTGAGTGTAATTATACCTACAAAAAATGAGCCGAATGCAGCAAAGGCAATAAATGAGCTGGCAGAAAAAGTAAGCGATGCAGAGATAATTGTCATAGACAAGAGCAGCAAAAAGGAGAGAGATAAACTGAAAAAGACAAAGGCGCAAGTAATTGAGCAAGAGGGCACAGGCTATGAAAATGCGCTTATGCAGGGTTTTAGAATTGCAAAAGGAGAGCTGCTGGCATCGCTTGACCCTGATGGGACTTACAGCATAGACGATTTCATAAAGGTTGTAAATGAGCTAGAAAATGAAAATGACAAAAAAGTAGGGTTTGTCAGCGGTGGCAGGACAAAGGTAAAAAAAGGTGCAATGACTACTTCAATAAAAATAGGCAACAGGTTCCTTACAGGGCTGTTCAACCTGCTTTACAAATCGCATATGACTGATGTGCTCAGCGGCGCTTTTGTAATGCGCAGAGAGGCATTTGATTCAATAAGGGATGAAGATGCATACAGGGCTGGAACGCTATTCTTTGAAATTGAGCTTGTACGGCACGGCTACAAGGTAAAGAACATAGATATCACATATTCGGAAAGGGCAGGGGGCAATACATCAAGGATAACAAGGTTTAAGCCTGCATACGGCCTTACGATTGCATACCACGCCATAAGGTATGCAAGGGATTACAACCCGTTGCTTATATTTGGCAGCATAGGGGTAATTGCAATAGTTTTAGGCATTGTACTAGGCGCATTTGTGATAGCAAATTATATGCAGACAGGCACGCTAAATGAGGTTGGAAGGGCGCTCATTGCATTTATGCTTGTCATATCTGGGCTGCTCTCTGTTATTGCAGGCTTTATACTTGACCTATTACTTGAAATAGAGAGAAAGATTTACAAGAGCAAGCTCTAGGTGCATTGATGCGCATAGCCTTTGTATCCGATGTCGCATATCCTTGGGTAAAGGGTGGCAAGGAGGCAATAGAATGGAGATGCATGCGCATGCTTGCAAAAAGGCATAAGGTATACTGCTTTTCAATGCAATGGAATGGAATGAAAAGAAGGTTCAGGCATTGGGGCATAGCCTATGATGCATATCCAAAGGCAGATCAGAAAAAGCTTTATGCACATGGAAGAAGGTCAATAGCATATGCATTGAAATTTGCAATCTGGCTTCCGCGCCTTTTTGCATATAGGTTTGATGTTTTGATTGCTAACGATTTTCCTTACCTGCATATGCCTTTCATCAAATTTTACTGCAGGTTAACAAACTGCAGATTAATTGCTGACGTTGCAGAATTCTGGGAAAAGGATTACTGGAAAAGTTACCTTAAAAGCAATGTATTAGGAAGCCTTGCCTTTGCATATGCAAAGCATGCACTAAAAGATGCAGATGCTTACATAGCCAATTCTTCAACAACTGCTTCTATCCTAAATGAAAATGGCATTGGCAAAAACAGCACATACATATTCAAAAATGTGCTTGACAAAAGGCTAATAAAAAGCGTCAGGCATGGAAAGAGGAAGAAAAGAGTAATATTTTCTGGAAGGCTTATAAAAGAAAAAAGGATCGATATATTCATAAAAAGCTTTATTGCATTGAATAAAAAGGTGCCGGATGCAACCGCGCTTATAATTGGCGATGGCCCTGAGCTGCCAAAGCTTAAGAGGCTGGCAAAGGAAAGCAAAAACATAAGCTTTATTCCGTTTATAAAAGAAAAAAGGGAGTTATATAAACTAATTGCAGAATCATCGCTTTTCTTTATGCCCTCTGAGCGCGAAGGGCTAAGCATAATAACCCTTGAAAGCCTCGCGCTTGGCACCCCAGTACTTCTTCCAAGGAATTCACCAATACCTCCGGAAATAAAAAAGATGTGCATTGTTACAGATGATATAGAAGGCGCTATGGAGAAAGTGCTCAACTCAAAGAATCCTAAAGCATTTGTAAAAAAAGGCATTGATGATTTTTATGATTCAGGTGCATTGAATTTTTATGAAGGCATATTCAATGCTATCGATGGCATTGAAAAGCATAATTAATAATAAAGGGGGGTTCAATGCAGCACTGCACAATTATGCATAAGCTTACTTATTTTGCGCTTGCTAGAATGCTAATTAAAGCTTAAAATAAAAAGGAAGCATTAAGCTTCCGAAAATTGCTAAGTTGATTTTACTTTTATTGTTGCTAGTAGTAAATAGGATGAGTTATCTGAGCTTGTTAAATAAACGGCGTATATATAGCCGTGGAATGTAGTCCCTGGACTTATGCTGCTTGTGCCAAATACGTGGGTAAAGGTCAGATGTTCTGTTTGACCTGAAGTCATGGTTGACAGAGTCATACCTGCAGATATAGCTCCTGGTGTATACGGACCTGTGAATGAAACATTAGAAGGCACAAGATAAAATGTAACGCCGGACATGCCTGAAGGTGTATACCATGTTGTGCCTGTTGTTTGCCCTAATGTAACTGAAAGCGAGTCTGTGCTAGAATTCAGCACTGGGTTAGAGTAGTAATACTCTGATGACGCCATGCATGAATTCTCAGCAGCACTTGATGAAGGCCCACTTATATTTTACGATGGACTGATTGTAATTGGGGGAATGGCATAACTTGATGAGGCGTTTACAATAGGCCCTGTAAGTGTGCTTACATACGAATTGTTTGATTGCAGCGACACTTTTGTTGCTGCCAGTGTTACAGCAATAGATACCGTTGAATTGCCTGCTGCACTTTTAGAGCCTATAGTTACAGCGGGTATGCTTATGTATACTGGAACTGCATAATCATTTGAATAGCATATTTTTATCGGACCTGATATTGTAACGGTTGTGTTTTTTGCAGCACCTAAGATATCAGCCATAGAAGCGGATGAAGTTGAGTTTGGTGTGGCCCCCTGTGCCATGAGAAGCTTTGAAACATTGGTTATGCTTACGTTTGCAGTAAGGAGCGTGCACTTGTAGCCGTTGTATGAAGCCTGCGTAATTTTTGGATTTGCCAATGCTACTGCACCGCTTAGTGAAGATGAATAAGAAAGGAATGATTGCACAGACATGTTTGAGACAGATATAGCGCCTTGCGAGCTGTTTGTTTCGTTGGCATTAACTATTGGATAGCATTTCACTGACGGTACTGATGAGTTTAATGAGTTAGCTCCCAATCCTGAAAGCATGGATAATGGATTAAAGGCTGTGCACAGGTAACTAAGCTTTTTAAGCGAGAATATAGACGCATTAAAATTTCCTAATAATGGAAGATTATGCCCGAAAAAGTCAATCCTTGAATTATTGCCATACTTCTGATAGGCAATATTAAAGGTGAAATTCATATTCATTTTGCCAGTAAGCTGTGTTATAAGACCGAGCGCAATGCTGCCATTATAGTTTAATGCAAATTCTTTTGATGCATTAACATAGCTTAATGATTCATTTACAGCAGCTACCATGTCCTGAAGAGTAAGCGGCTTTGATGATATATATGAATATATTTTTGAAGCATAGGCATTGTTTGTGCTTACCGGAGCAGATGACGCATGGTTGTAATACATAAAGTAAATAACCGCTGCGATTGCAATTACAATTACTATACCAATGCCAATTAATTTGGCTTTTGAAGCAGAAGTTTGCTCAATAGGCTGCTCCAACTCACCTGACTGTCCTTGAGGTATTTCCATAAAATCAACTTTGTAATTGGTCAATTAAAAATAAATATGTTGCTATGTATTGCTATGCGCTGCAAAAATGCTATGCTGAATAAAAGGTTTTCAAATGAATTTTTTCTTTTTGAATATGCAAAAATTCTCATAAAATTGTTTAGCTGCATTTGCAAATGATCCCTGCCATAAAACTTTTGAATTTAATTGCATAATAAAAATTGCATAAAAACTATGCAATTCATAGCAGAAAGCTTAACTATTAAGGATAAACGTGGAAAGTATACATAATGAAGGATTTCAGCAAAACAAAATTGGCATGTTATAGTTCTATATACTTAAGCTTCAAAAGCAAATGATAACAATGCTTTTTGGAAAAAACGAACCGCGAGAGATGGTTACTGCAGAAGAGGCAAAGGCAATGCTTACAGAGCTTTTTGAAGAGAGGATGAAGCCAAACAACCTTAGGATTGAAAGGGCATTGGAAAACATAGAAGACAAATGGAGGCTTTTCATAGCTTCATGCGAGGAATTTGCATCAGGCTTGCAGGAACCTGACTTGGAAGACCTTTACAATGCGCATAGAAGCACATTAGAGCAGCAAAAGACCAGCTATTTCAATGCAATAATGTCAATAGCAAACAGGCTAAATGAAAATGCAGGAAGGTATGCTACAAAATATGAGATAAATTCTGAGAGGGTTGCAGAGTATGCAAATAAAAGGGAGTTGGTGCTTAAGGCCAATGCCAGGTTTAAGCCCGTGCTGATAGCTTATGCGCAGCATATTGGAAACATGAAGAAGGCATTTTCAGAATTTGAAAAAGAAATAGCGGCTGCAGAAAAACTTGCAGGTGCTTTTGAAAGTGAATTTAAAGAATATGAAAAAGAGATAGCACTTATAGATGAGCTAGAGGCGCATGCAGAAAAGATTAATGCAATAAAAGGGAGGATAGAAAAGCTAATGGAAGAAGGCGCTGCGCCTGAAACAAATGAGCTTGAAGATGAGCTTAATAGTAAAGCAGTGGAGCTGGAAAGCAAAAAGAGAGAGCTTGAATCAGCAAAAAGTGCAATAAATGAGGCAATGGGCCCGCTTAAAAAAGTTGCAAAGAAATATGACCACCTTAAAAAGCAGAGGGACAGCC
>JABEBW010003673.1_pt1 | contig 16469 bp, 15 predicted proteins | sample 7245961 | NCBI WGS metagenome assembly JABEBW01 (sample SAMN14506364, study PRJNA622280) | hot springs metagenome | biome: hot spring [ENVO:00000051]|acidic hot spring [ENVO:00002120]; feature: spring [ENVO:00000027]|sediment [ENVO:00002007]; material: sediment environment [ENVO:01001048]...
CCCGCTGGTTAACAGCCAGCTGCTCTACCGACTGAGCTACAGAGGAGCAATTCTTTTTGTATAATATTACAACAAATTTTTTTTGTCAAGCACTTTTATGCTTGACTTTGATAAAATAATAATTTATCTTTTGTAATCATAGATTTTTAAAAAATAGGGGGATACATGAAGTTTGTCTACTTTTTTGGCAATGGTATTGCAGAAGGAAGCGGTTCAATGAAGGATATACTTGGCGGCAAAGGTGCAGGCTTAGCCGAAATGGTTTTAGCAAACATTCCCGTGCCAGCAGGATTTACAATCAGTGCAGAGGTTTGTGACTATTATTACAAACACAACAAAACATATCCGCCTTCTTTAAAAGAAGAGATAGAACACAACTTGAAGCGTTTAGAAGAAGCAACGGGCAAAAAATTTGGGTATAAAAATAACCCATTGTTGGTATCTGTGCGCTCTGGTGCCAAAATATCTATGCCTGGTATGATGGATACAATCCTAAATTTGGGTTTAAATGATGAAACGGTTGTTGGATTAGCTAATTCTACAAATAACGAGCGTTTTGCATTTGATTCATATAGAAGGTTTATACAAATGTTTGGTGATGTTGCCTGCGGTATAGATAAAGAGTTGTTTGAAGACAAAATAAAAGAGATAAAAAACAAAGAATCAGTTAAATTTGACCATGAAATAAGTATTGATGGTTTAAAGTGGCTAGTGGAAGAGTATAAAAAAATATATAGCAGTCAAAATAAAATATTTCCTCAAGATGTAAGCGAGCAACTATGGGTTGCTATTGATGCAGTATTTAACTCATGGATGAATAAGCGCGCAATCGATTATAGGCGCATTAACAAAATCAAAGAAGATGAGTTGTTAGGTACAGCTGTAAGTATTGTAAGTATGGTTTTTGGCAATATGGGTAGTGACAGCGGAACAGGTGTAGCCTTTACAAGGGACCCATCAACGGGCGAAAAAAAGCGATACGGTGAATTTTTAATTAACGCACAAGGAGAAGATGTAGTAGCTGGCATTAGGAATCCTTACCCGCTTGAACACTTGAAACAAATTTCACAACAAACCTACGAAGAATTGTTAAATATATTTGACATACTTGAAAAACACTACAAGGACATGCAGGATGTTGAATTCACAGTCGAGCGCAAAAAGCTTTATATGCTACAGACGCGCTCTGCTAAAAGAACTGCAAAAGCTGCAGTAAAGGTTGCAAAAGATATGGTAAATGAAGGGTTGATTACAGAAGAAGAAGCTTTGCTAAGGATAAGTACAGACCAAATTGATCAACTATTGCATCCTTTTTTTGATGAAAAATCAAAAAACCAAGCAACGTTAATAGCAAAGGGTCTTGGGGCATCACCAGGCGCTGCGTGTGGTAAAGTTGTATTTAGTGCACAAAAAGCTGAAGAAATAGGTTCAAAAGAGCCTGTAATACTTGTTAGGCATGAAACCAGTGCAGAAGATGTAGCAGGTATGGCAGCGTCTGTGGGCATTCTAACTGCTCAAGGTGGAAGGACATCGCATGCAGCAGTTGTTGCGCGCGGTATGGGTAAAAGCGCTGTAGTGGGTTGTGAAGCAATTAATATAGACTACAAAAACCTTCAATTTAGCGTAAACGATGTTATTGTCAAAGAATTCGATACAATAAGCATAGATGGTTCAACCGGTGAAGTCTTTTTGGGTGAAATTAAAACTGTAATACCGTCTGGCCTAGATGAAGACTTAGCACAAATACTCAAATGGGCAGATAAAACAAGCAGACTTTACGTTAGGGCAAATGCAGATACGCCTCAAGACGCCAAAACTGCATTAGAATTTGGTGCAAAAGGCATTGGCCTTTGTAGAACTGAACACATGTTTTTTGCTCCAGATAGAATCAATATTGTAAGGCAAATGATAGTTTCAAAGAATACTAAGGAACGTCAACAGGCGTTAGATAAGCTATTGCCTATACAAAAAGAGGATTTCAAGGCACTTTTTAGAACAATGAACGGTCTTGAGGTAACGATAAGACTTATTGACCCGCCTTTGCATGAGTTTTTGCCACAGACTAAAGATGCAATAAACGAAGTTGCAAAAAATCTCAACATTACCCCACTAGAGCTTCAAGAGACCATTAAAAACTTACATGAATTCAACCCCATGCTTGGGCATCGTGGTTGCAGGCTTACTATTACATACCCAGAGATTGCTATCATGCAAACAAAAGCTATCATTTTGGCTGCACTTGAGTTAAAAGAAGAAGGTATTGATTGTATTCCAGAAATTATGATACCGCTTGTAGGTATAGATGAAGAACTAAAATATTTAAAAAATATCATTAAGCAAACAGCGGATGAGTTGATAAAAGAAAAAAATACCACTCTACATTACTTAATAGGCACCATGATAGAAGTGCCGCGTGCATGCGCTGTTGCTGATAAAATAGCAAAAGAAGCAGACTTTTTTTCTTTTGGAACAAATGATTTAACACAAATGACATTTGGCTTTAGTAGGGATGATGCAGGTAAATTTTTATTTGATTATTTAGCCAAAGGCATATTAAAAGAGGATCCCTTTAAGACTATTGACACGCAAGGTGTTGGAACTTTTATGAAAATGGCTGTAGAAAAAGGCAAACCAGCAAATGAAAATTTGAGACTTGGCATATGTGGCGAACACGGAGGCGATCCAGAATCTATTGAATTTGTTAACTCTATAGGTCTTGATTATGTAAGTTGTTCACCATATAGAGTGCCAGTTGCAAGGTTAGCTGCAGCGCATGCTGCTATCAATAATAAAACTAAAGAAAATTTAGATTAATTTTGAGGATTTAAGTTCAAAAATAAGTAAAGTTAAAAATAAGAAAGCCGATATTAGCAGCAAGTAGAAGAGAAATGTTATATTAACAAAATTTAATATATAGCCAAATATTAATGGTGTTAGTGTGCCTATGATGTTTACAGTAGAAAAGAAGTAGCTATTTGCTTTGTTTCTTTGGTTAATATCAAATCCTCTAGAGAGGCTAATAAGAGACAACACAAATGTAAAGCCATGAGGAAAACCAAGTATAAATAATGAAATTGCAAATACGATAGGAGAATTTGCTATAATCATTAAAAATATACCAATAATTGTTGCTACGCCAGATATTATCATATCGTTAAAGATTTTTGTTGGAGGTTTGATTATCAAATAAAATCTTCCTAAAAATGAAGCAGTAAAAAATAAACTAAAGTATAGATTTATTGTAGAGATATCCAATTTAAACACATCTTTTGCATAAATACCGCCAAAAACTATTAGCGTAGCAAAAGGAATATTATAAATTAAAATACTCAAGATGGATGACAAAAAGTATGGATTTTTTATTACTGGCACTTTTGTTTCAAAAAATTCTTTTTCGTTTGGAAATTGTATAAAAAATGACAACAAAAAAGCTATAAATGGAAAAACTGAAAAGACTAAAAATGATTCTTTAAGATTTACAAACTTAAGTAAAAAAGATTCTATTATGGGGCCAATAATTAATGAAATACTAAGAGTTATAGTGTAGATAGCAATAATTCTTTCTCTTTTTGTTTTGTCTTCGCACAATGATGCTGCTGTTATTATGTTAGGCATTAAAGCGCCTAGTGAAAATCCTGCAATAGATACCAAAAACCATACATTTATTTTATTTGCAAAATAAAACATTATAAAAATAACAAAATACAAAAATGCTGAAAAAATAAACAATTTTTTTCTTGATGAGGATTTAAGCTTTGCATTTAAGAAAGTGCTAACTAAAAAAGGAAAAACACCAAACAAAGCACTTAATATACCAATTTGGCTTTCTTGAAAGCCTAAATAGTATTTACAAAATAAAGGTACCATTGTAAATAACATGTTATTGCTTGCCCTAATTGTAAAAGTTATTGAAATAATTATTAAAACAATAAAAATTAAATTAAGATTATCTTTAGTATTCACATTAAAAATTTTTCATATAATAAAAGATTTTGCGAAAATAAGCTCCAATAATACCTTTTAGTTGGTGGACAGTAGGGGATTCGAACCCCCGACCTCATGCGTGCGAAGCATGCGCTCTCCCATCTGAGCTAACCGCCCCTCATAAACTATTTTTATCAATTTGTTTAATTTGTCAAGCTTGGTTGTTTTGGTTTTACGAAAAATAGTAAAAAAACCCCGCTAAGTGCGATGATTGCATTCATGCCAAAAGCTATATTAAACCCAAATTTATCTATCAAAAAACCAATTAAAGTTGGCGCAACGGAGGCTCCTACCATTACCATTGTATAAGATACCGCAATATTTGCATTCATCGATTGACCGCCTACTTCGGCAGCTAAAGCGTGTCTAACTGGGATTGATACGCTTGTTGCAAAACCAAGCAAAAAAAGCAAAACCAGATTTGGAAATGCCAAAAATAAAATTAAAAATAAAGCCATTGATGCATAGCTTACAAAGATAACCTCTTTTCTGCCAAATTTATCGGATAATTTTCCACCGATTGGTTGTGCGATAATGCCTGCAAGCAACATAACACTAGCCATAAGGTTTGCATCTAGTATGTTTTGACCTTTGTTGTAAAAGTATGCAGGTAAAAATGCAGATATACCCCTTGAGAAAAATGGCGAAACCATAGCAACAAACCCCACAAGTATAAGCTCTTTTGAAAAGGCATGTTTTAAAGTAATTGACAACGGTTTTTCATCTTGTTTGCATAAAAAAAGTATTGCAAACATTAAAATACCTGGTATAGCTACAATAAGAAAGGCTTTTAATCCAAATCTTGATAATAAGTAGCCCATACTCACGGGTGCTAAAAAAAATCCTATTGCACCCCCTATGCCGTTAATGCCTAGTGCCATGCCTTTTTGGTTTTTAAATACGTTTGCAAGTAGCCCCATACCCTGTGGATGATAAATGCTAAGCCCTATGCCAATTAATAAAGCTGACATTGTCATAGCAAAAAAAGAATTAGAAAAATAAAAAACAATAAAAGACAAGCTTAATATCAAAAAACCCAATTTCAAAGCTAAAACGCGTTTTGCCTTTTTTTCTGCCAAATATGCAATGTATGTTTGCAAAATTGCGCTAACAATATAGGGGGTGCTAACAAGTATGCCACTTTGAACATAGCTTATACCATAAATTTTTTTTAAAATAGGTATAGCCGGTGGTATCAACAAAGAATACCAATCGTTTACAAAATGTGATAGTGAAATGATAAATAAGGTGCGCATGGGTTTTTGCATTTATTTATTTACCCTTTCAACATACTCTCCCGTGCGTGTATCTATTCTTATTATATCACCTTCTTTGATAAAAAAAGGCACTTGTATCGTTGCATTTGTTTCCAATACTGCTGGTTTTGTGCCAGTCGCTGCCGTATCTCCTTTAAAACCAGGCTCAGTTTCTGTAACTTTTAATTCAACAAAATTAGGTAAAGATATGCCAATCGGCGCGCTTTTGTAAAGTAGAACAAAAACATCTTTGTTTTCCTGCAAAAATTTAGCTTCTTCTTCAATCACTTCTTTTGGTATTACGTGCTCTTCATAGTTTGCATTATCCATAAAATGATAACCATGTTCATCTTGATATAAGTACTGCATGGGTTTTTCTTCAACATCGGCTTTTGCAATTTTAACACCGGATTTAAAGGTTTTCTCTACAACATTGAAAGTTTTAAGGTTTTTCAATTTCACCCTTACGAAAGCCTGACCTTTTCCAGGTTTAATGTGCTCGTAGTTTACAATCTCATAAGGCTCATTATCTATCTCAACTTTAGAGCCTTTTTTAAATTCACTAGTGCTTATCATCAACTCCTCCTTCTAAATGATTTCCATAAATGGTGCATAACCAAGTATTTCAACATCGTTTTCTTTTACTAAAATTGTTTGTTCTATTCTAACACCGTATTTGTTTGGTATATAAATACCTGGCTCGATTGTAAAAACCATATTTGGCACAATCAACGTGTCACTTAATGGATCAATGTATGGCAACTCATGTATATCAAGCCCCACGCCGTGACCAGTAGAATGTGTAAAATATTTATCCAAATCATGCTTTGCAAGTTCTTGGCGTGCCCTTATGTCTATGTCTTTGGCTAACGTTCTATTTGGAGCAATGAATTCTCTTGTAAATGTTTGAGCATAAAACAGTGCGTTGTAAAATTCTCTTTTTTCATCTGTGCGATTTCCCACTAAAAATGTATATGTACAGTCGCTGTTATAGTTATCCACACATGCTCCAAAGTCTATCATTAAAAAATCACCATCTTCTATTTTTTTGTCAGTTGGCCTGTGATGAGGAAAAGATGTATTAGCACCACTTGCAACAATAGTTTCAAAAGCAGTTCTTTGTGCTCCCAACTTTAACATTTGATAATCGAGCTCATTAGCAAGCTCTTTCTCACTAATACCTATTTTAATCATTGGATATACTTTTGTAAAGGCATTTCGTGCAACTAAAGCTGCTCTTTTTATGGCATTTATTTCATTTTGCTCTTTTATCATCCTTATCTGTTTTGTTAAATCAGTCGCATTTTTTATTTCGAAGTTCTGTTTTAAAGATTGAAAATTTAAAGCATTTGTACTTTTAAAATCTAATCCCATGGAGTGTACTTTATTTTCAATGAGAAATTCTTCAAGGTTTTTAATTCCTTGCACGGCCAGTATTACATCGGTATTTTGTGGCTTTTGATTTATTATGCTATCATAAGAAAGTTTATTTGCAAATATAAATGGTTTTTGTTCAATAACCAATAAAATACCATCGCCATTAACCTTAGTAAAATAAAAAATATCAGCTTTATCAAACGATACAAAGCAATCTGCACCAAGTTCATTTATTTTATTATACAACTTTTCTAATCTTGTCATTTAACCCCCTTGCGTTATTTTCATAATGGTGAAACTTATATTTAATAACTTGCTTTAATTTAATCTTGCAAGCTTTGCACATCCGACTCTTTTACAGTTGCATTTCTGCGTTTTTTTGCTTCATAGAGCGCTTTATCTGCGCGTTCAATAAGTGTTTCAAAATTATCTTGCATATTATATTGTGCAACGCCTAAGCTGACTGTTATACCAAATTCTTTATCTTTATACCTAAACTTCAATTTTTCTGTTTCGATTCGAATTTTTTCGGCAAATAAATAAGCTTGATCTATATCATTTTCTGGCACAATAATTAAAAACTCTTCACCACCGTATCGTGTTAAAACATCAGCACCTCGAGATAAAGATCTGGCTGTATTAGCAAAGGCTTCTAAAACTTTATCGCCTACTTGATGACCGTATGTGTTATTAACTAAGCTAAATTTATCTAAATCGCACATTATGATAGACAAATTTTTACCATAACGTTTGGCCTTTTCAATTTCATGCCCTAAAAAATGCCATAAACCTCTTCTATTGTAAACTTTAGTAAGCGGGTCGATAATTAAATTTTCTTGTGATTCTTTTAGCTTTTTTTGGAGATCTTCAATAGTTTGTTTTGATTTATTGATTGCTTCAGTTAAGACTTTTATTTTGTTATTCATTGAAATTGTGCTTTCTTTGATTTTTAAGGCTATTCCAATAAGTTTTTTGCTCATTTCATCAACATCAATATTTTCTAAGTTCACTAAGCTATCAATTTGATCTATATGTGTTTGAAAAATATCTCCATAGTTATTTATATCTTTTGTAAGTGTATTCATAACGTATGTAAGTGCCTTAACTGCTTGTTTAAGCTTTTCTTGAAGCTGATTAAAGTATTCATCTTCGAGTTTTTCTTTCTTTTCTATTAGTTTTTTAATTTTTTCTCTTACAAAAGGGGTATTTAGTAAGGAACTGTTTAAGTATGTTGTTTTTTTAATTTCTAAAAGCTCTTTTTTATATTCCGAGGCTTTTTCGTCTTCTATTGCTAAATCTAATGTAGAAAATATGATTTCTGATAATTCTTTATACACAAGCTCTGGTGTATCTTTTGTTGAAAATAAAAGGTTTTTTAAGATATTATTGATATTTTCTAGTGTTGAATATGTAATTTGTAATTTTAATAATTCCTTGATATTTTTAAAACTTTCTTGCCAATGTTTAGATGGGTCATAATCTTTAGCAATTTGAGATAAAGAATTGATAATTGATTTTATCAAATAATCGTTTTGTTGCTTTTTATTGTCAATATATTCGCCGTATTTAATTGAAAAGTCAACTATATGTTCTCTTAATTTATTCATGCTATCTTCGTCTTTTGTGTTTTTTATCAAATCAACATATTTTTGTATTGCATCGTTTATGGTTGGGTCATCCGTTTTTAATAGTTTTAAGGCATGAGTCGCTATATTTTTTAAGCTATCTATATAAGGTAAATTATTGTTCTTTTTAAATAACATTTTATTTTAACCCTTCATTGACACTTTTTGCAAATAATGCTATCATTAATATTACTGTTTTTGGGTGAATTTGCAAGAAAAATGAGAATAGAATACATTGACCGAATGATACCGCCAATATACTTAAATTTTATAATATTGTTTATTAGGATAATATCTACTGTTGCAGCTGTTTTTTGGTGTATGTATAACTCAAAAAGTAACGATATAATTTACTATATTTTTTTGGGTCTTATTTATGTGTATATTTTATTTTATATAGTCAGGATAACAATTGATAGTAAGTATTGTCATATATTTTGTTTCTTTACATTTATTGTAGATCAATTTGTTATTACATACTTTATGTATAACACAGGTGGCGTGCATAGTTTATTTTACAGTGGTTATTTTGTCATAATTTCAGTAGCTTCCATTCTGCTTGGATTTTATTATGGACTTTTTCTTGCATTTGTTTCTTCGGTTTTAATATTTTATTTAGGTATAAATGCACATTTAGATATTTTAGATTTAATTTACAAAATTGTACCTTTATATATAATATCTTTTCCTTCTGGTGTAATTAGCGAATATGTGGCATATTACTCGATTATCAGAGAAAATCTAAGGGCTGAGCTTGAAGAAAAGAATATTCAACTTACTAAATATATTAAAGAGATAGATTCTCTACAAAAACAACTAATAGAACAAGAAAAAATCAAGATATTGGAATCTTTTACAGAAGATATGTCACATGTATTAAAGAACCCTCTTATGTCTATTGGGGGCATTGCAGATATACTTGATAGGAAGATAAAAGAAGGAAAAATTGAAGATATCGATAAATATATTGAAAGGATAAAAAACGAGAGCAAAAAACTCAATGTAGTATTAAATAATGTTTTACAAATATCAGATGGAAAAATGATGTTTGAAGATGTCAATATTATAGCTCTATTTAATGAAATAGTGGCTGACTTTCAAAAAAGAATCAAGAATTTAACTTTCAATCTTAACATGGATGATCATATAAAATTTGTCAAGCTTGATAGAAAAAAATTTGCAGTGGCTATTAATAATATTATAGATAGTTTACTTGAATCAACTAAAGAACCTGCGATAATTTATATACAATCTTATCAAAATTCAATTTCAAATAAAAAAATATTAATTATAGAAATATCTAATAGACAACATACAATACCGCAAGCCATTCTGAAAAATATATTTGAACCTTTTGTCTCTGGTGGTTCAACCAAAAAAGGTATAGCTTTGCCAGTTGTAAAAAATATTATAAATTTGCATGGCGGAACCGTTGATGTTGAAAGTAATGAAAATGGCACTATATTTAAAATAACTTTACCGGTTTTATAAGGAGCTTGTATGAAAGAAGCTATATTATATAAGCAATTAAGCGACAAAAGAGTTAGATGTGATTTATGTGCCCACAGGTGTGTGATAGAAAATAATAAAAGCGGCATATGTAGAGTTAGAAAAAACATAGATGGAAAACTATATAGTTTAGTTTATGAAAAAATCATAGCTCAAAGTGTTGACCCGATAGAAAAAAAACCTCTTTACCATTTTTTGCCTGGCTCTAAGAGTTATTCAATAGCTACCATAGGTTGTAATTTTACTTGTTTAAATTGTCAAAACTATGAGATTAGCCAGTATATGTATTATCATGATGAGGTTATAGGCAAATTTTACTCTACTAATAATGTGGTATCTGATGCATTATTTTTGGATTGCAAGAGTGTTTCTTATACTTATACTGAGCCAACCGTGTTTTTTGAGTATGCTATAGATTGTGCAAAGATTGCTAAGACGAAAGGCTTAAAAAATGTTTTTGTGACAAATGGTTTTATGACTAAGCTAGCTATTGATAAAATGAAAGGCCTTATCGATGCAGTAAATATTGATTTAAAATCTATGAGTGGATCTTTTTACAAAAACATAGTAGGAGGAAGGGTAAAACCCGTCTTATCAGCTATAGAATATGCAAAAGAGCAGGGTATTTGGGTTGAGCTAACTACGCTTTTAATTCCTACATTGAATGATTCAAATGAAGAAATAGAAAAAATTGCAAAATTTATAAAATCCATAGATGAAGCTATCCCTTGGCATATTAGTGCGTTTTATCCAACTTATAAATTAACCAGTATTACTCCAACGTCTATTAAAGCTATTCAAAATGCATATGATATAGGAAAATCTGTTGGCCTAAGGTATGTTTATGGTGGCAATGTTACAAAAAGCAATCTAGAAAATACATACTGTTATAAATGTGGAGAATTATTGATTGAACGCAAAGGGTTTGATATAATAAAAAATACACTTATAGGAGGGCGATGCCCAAAGTGTAAAACAGAAATTGATGGGATATTATGAACTTAAGAAAAGTTATTAGCAAAGAAGAGATAGAAAATCGTATAATTGAGCTTTCAAAACAAATAAATTTAGAGTTTGCCAAACAATCCGTAATTGTTTTTTTCATAGAAAAAGGGGGAAAGCCTTTTTTTGATAAATTGTCAAAATTATTTGAGTTTGCATTTGAATACGAAGCAATTGCTGTGAAAAGTTATGAATTTGATAAAAGTACACAATTAAAATGGCTTAAAAAACCCACATTGGATGTTAAGGGCAAGTTATGTTTGTTAATTGATGATATACTAGATACAGGTCAGACAATATCAAAAGTCAAAGATTATATTTTGAGTTTGGGTGCGCAAAATGTATATGTATGCGTAGCTATCGATAAAAAAGAAAAGAGAGTTATAAGCATTGAGCCTGATTTTAAATTATTTGATGTACAAAAGGGTTTTTTGGTAGGCTTTGGCATGGATTATAACGAACAATACAGAGATTTAGAAAATATATATGAAATTGCGTTTTAAAAACAGAGAAGAAGTAGGTATATTACTGGCTAAAGAACTAAAAAATATGGTTGATGATAATGCAATTGTGCTTGGATTAGCGCGCGGCGGTGTCCCAATTGGTGCTATTATAGCTCAACATTTGGGTCTTGATTTTAACGTATATATTTCAAAAAAGATACCTCACCCAGAAAATGAAGAATTTGCTATTGGTGCTATTGGCGAATTTGGCGAAGTGGTTATCAACCCTGTTTTTTCAAATATTGTTACAGATGAGTATATATTGAGTGTTAAAAATAAAATTAATGATTACATTGCCAAATATCGAAAAAAACCACTACCAGATCTTAGTTTTAAATCTATCATTTTGGTAGATGATGGCATTGCTACAGGGTTGTCTATGTTGGCAGCTATAAAAGACTTACAAAAGTTTAACCCAAAAAAAATTATAGTAGCAGTTGGTCCAATTGCACAAGATACATTTGACAAATTAAATAAATTAGCTACAGTTGTAGCACTTATTGTTTCTAACGACCCGTTTTTCAGCGTTGGTATGTTCTATGATGATTTCCACCAATTAAGTGAAGAAGATGTTTTGGATTGCCTATCTAAATAAAATGAGTGTTTCCAAAAATTATATTAGTTTATTGAAGCTTTTTTATATGGGTATTCAAAATATCTAAAAGGATGTCTCAAAGGATGTCTCAAAGGAATGGACAATGCCTATTAGCAACTGGAGTTTAACTCTGTGTCAATTGATAATAATTTTGAGGGGAATGGTATGTTTTGGATCCATTTAGTTTTAGCTGCCAATTGTGGGATTTAAAGTAAATTTAGATGTGGAGATATCCAAAAGTTGGATAGCATATATGCGCTAAATAAATACATTAAACATTATACACAAATCAATCATTAGTTATCACTGTTATAATAACTATTATAAAGGTAGATCAAATAGCCAGGAATCAAAATAGATATATTGCATTTTATTCATAATTGCCTAACTAAAATTGGCAATAAGCGTAAAAATTACCCTACTTATTCTTTTGAGCATATTTCATTAAGTTTTGTAGTTCTACAATTTTTTCATCAACATTACCAGTTTTTACAGCATCTTTTACGCATGTTTCTATATGTTTGTTTATAACAGAGATATTAGCTTTCTTTAATAAGGAAATTAAAGCCAAAAGCTGTTCGGATATATCTATACAGTATCTTTCTTCTTCTATCATTTTAATTACGCCGTCTATATGTCCCCTTGCAGTTTTAAGCAAAGAAAGGGCTTCTTGATGCTTTGGATGTAAACTATGTTCTTTCATTTAAATTTACCCTCTTTTTTATTCTTCAATTTTCACGACTCCATATGCAGTATCTTCTAAAGCTTCACTAAATTTTTTAAGATCAACGCTTGATTTCAGCTTTACATCTGCATATTGACCTTCTAAATTAACATTAACACTTTCTACACCTTCTATGGTAGAAAGCGCTTTTTCAACCACTATCTTGCAGTGTTGGCAACTCATGCCACTAATATAAATTCTCATCCTTTCCTCCTTCATTGCTTAATAATTTTGTCCATAGCGCTCCGAATAATGTTTGTTGCGTATTTTCTCTTAAAGTTTGCATTTTTTTAATCTTAATGAATTTGTTACCACATTAACAGAACTTGCCGCCATAGCCGCTTCTGCAATGGCAGGGTGCAATAGGCCTAAAGCTGCAATAGGTATGGCAATTATATTGTAAAAAAAAGCCCAAAACAGGTTTTGCCTTATTTTACCAAACGTAGCTTTGGAAAGTTTTATAGCTTTTGCTACTAATTCTAAATCTGAACCAATTAGGGTTATATCGCTTGCTTCTTTAGCTATATCTGTGCCCGTGCCTATTGCAATACCCACGTTTGCTTGCTTTAGAGATGGAGCATCATTTATCCCATCGCCTACCATTGCTACTACATGATTTTTTTGCAAACGCTTGATATGATCTAATTTGTCTTGCGGTAATAAATTGCAATAAATCTCATCAATCCCTAAAATACTACCTATGTATCTTGCGCTTGATTCATTGTCGCCAGTAAGCATTACTGTGCGAATTCCCATTGTTTTTAACTCTTCTATAGCTTTTTTTGCATTTTCTTTTATTGTATCTTCAAATACAATATGGCCTAAATACTCTCCGTTAATGTCCATTACAATGCTATATGCTTTATTTTTATCTATCAAAGCTTCTTGGGGTAAAATAAGATTGAAAGCTTTTATGTAGTTCGCATTTCCGATAATTATTGTTTTATTTTCAATAGTGCCTTTAATGCCAAGGCCGGGTTTGATTTCTACATTGCTCGCATCTACAAGCGATACATTTTTTGATTTTGCAAAATCAACGATAGACTTTGCCAGTGGGTGCTCTGAATACTTTTCAGCGCTAGCTACCAATCTCAAAAAATCGTTTTCATCAATTGCGCAATGGATTTGTGATACTCTAACTTTACCTGTTGTTAAGGTTCCAGTTTTATCAAATACTATTGTATCAATATCTTTTGCGCTTTCAAGAGCATCGCCAGACCTTATTAATATGCCTAGACTAGCACCAAGACCAGAGCTAACCATTAACGCTGTTGGCGTGGCTAAACCCAACGCGCAAGGACATGCCACTACAAGAGTTGCAATACTTGCAAATACAGCTGCCGATAATGTATTTAGATTAGGATTAACCCATGGCAATATTGAGCTTGCAATTAAAGCTACCTTATGAGTTACTGTTGGTTCTAAAATCCAAAATAAAAAAGTTGCAAGAGATACTATGAGCACTGCAGGCACAAATATGCCTATTACCTTATCGGCAAAGCGCTGAATTGGCACTTTGGTACTTATTGCTTGCTCAACAAGTTTTATCACTTGTGATAAAAATGTATCTTCTCCAACATTTGTTACTCTAACTTTTATTACGCCAAATTGGTTTATGCATGAGCCAATTACATAATCGCCAACGGACTTTGCTTTTGGTAAGAATTCACCTGTTACCATAGATTCATCAACTGTTGTTTCGCCTTCAATAATTATTCCATCTGCAGGTATTTGTTCTGAAGGTTTAACGAGTACTATGTCGCCTACAACAAGGTCTTTAGCATCAATTGACACAACTTCGCCGCTTTCATTTATAAGATTCGCCGTTTTTGAATTCATTGAAATGAGTTTTTTAATTGCTTGCGAAGCTCTGCCTTTTGCGAGCGCTTCCAAATATTGGCCGATTAAGTAGAAACCCATAATCATAGCGCCAACGGCCGAGTAGTTTGCTATTTTAAAGCCTATAATTGACAAAATACCGGTTAAATAAGAAGCGCAAACCCCTAAAAATATCAATACATCCATATTAAGGCTTTTGTGTAATATAGCGCTTAAACCAGATTTTATTAGTGATTTGCCGATAATAAATATTACAATAAATGATACAATAAGACTGATTAATCCAAAATAGGAGATGTTTGCCAAGCCGTTCATATTAGCTATCATTAATAAAGATAGCGGACCTGTAATATACCAAGCCCACAACATTTTGGATTTTGCTATTTTGAGTTTTATCTGGGAGTCATCCGTTTCCGACATAGGATTTTCTTTATTAATTAGCACTAGTTCGTAACCGGCATTTTTCACAGCTCTTGCCATTTCTCTTTCTGAAACTATATGCGGATCTATAACCACAGTCGCTTTTTCTGTTGCAATATTAACGCTTGATGATACAACGCCAGTTACCTTTTTAAGTGCTTTTTCTACATTTATAGCGCAAGCTGCGCAACTCATGCCATTTATCTGGTATGTTTTTGTATTTTCTTTTTTATCACAGGTATTTAAATTGCTAGAATCCACCATTTGCGCTCCTTTTTGGTAGCCATATATTTAGAGACTAAATACCATACCTTTTTCCTTTATTTTAATAACAAACCTTTTTTAGAGTTTTGTATTTCAAGTACAACTTTAGAGAACTTATATCATCAAAATTTAATGCAATATTTTCCATGTAAGTCATTTTGTAGTGGTTTCTTTGATGGATTTTAAAAAATCGGATATATAATCGACATTGTTTGCGTTTTGCAATTTATGGTTTGATTTTAAATAACCCATCATAGAAACATTCTTTAGCGCCCATTCAATGTCGTTTGATGATGCGCCCTGTATATTAGGGCCTATTTTGCCTTGAGCATAATCGCCATGACACTGAGCGCATAGTGATTCAAACAGCTTTTTTCCTTTTAGGGCATTTTGCGATAATTTAGAGTTAATGTAATTGTCGTTTTTGTAATTTCCATTATTGTAATTATCTGAGTTCATCATATTCATCATGGTTGCCATCTGCGGTTCATAGCACTGTGCATCTTTAGAAATTGCAATACTTACAAACGCAAACAATACAATAGGTAAAGTCAATAGAGTTAGAGTCTTTTTCACTAAATGTCTCCTTTCTTACAATAAATGCTTTTTTGCGTCTTCAAATTCCTCTTTTGTTATTTCACCGCTTGCAAATCGTCTTTTTAAAATCTCCAATGGTTCATCATTTTTGTTATTATGGTGAATAAATCCGCAACCATTTGAGCCAGTAATCCATCTAAATACAAAAAACAAACCAGCCAATACAATCAAAAAGAAAAAGATCATCATAATAATACCTCCAAAACCAAACCAGCCATGATAAAATGGTCCGCCACCCCACCACATTTATGCCTCCTCATTAGTAGTATTCAACAAATAAATTTTTGAGTTCTTCATACAAACCTAAACCCCTGCCCCCCACATGGGGGATAGAAGTAATATACGCTAATTTCTAAATTTGTCAATAAAATATTTTGAATACTTATAAAATACCAGAAAGTCATGATATCTTGTATTAACAAAACGCATGGTTTAAAAAATATTCTATTGTCACTTTTTTCACAGTTTAAATTTAAATCTATCTTGATAAATTAAAAAAGTTGAGTATAATTAGAATAGTAAATATGTAACTTATTTTTAAGACCATAAATCTATTGAATGTTTATATAAGTAATAGAGGAGGTTTTATGGTGCATATAAAAAAAGCAGATGTATCGATTTTTATCGTTAGGTTAGCTTTATCGCTTACATTTATTTATCACGGCTCTGGCATACTTTTTGGTTCTTTCCAAAAATCTATGGGTAATTCAAACTTCATGAGTTATGCAAAGAGTAATTTGTCAATTACTCTTTGCATTCTTCTTTTTAAGAAGT
>JABEBW010003400.1_pt1 | contig 16411 bp, 14 predicted proteins | sample 7245961 | NCBI WGS metagenome assembly JABEBW01 (sample SAMN14506364, study PRJNA622280) | hot springs metagenome | biome: hot spring [ENVO:00000051]|acidic hot spring [ENVO:00002120]; feature: spring [ENVO:00000027]|sediment [ENVO:00002007]; material: sediment environment [ENVO:01001048]...
AGCAAATATGGTTGAACTCAGAAGAATTAGAAGCGGGCCAGTAGACGAATCACACATGGTAACTCTCCAAAAGTTAAAAGATGCATATACCTTTTACAAAGAGGGTGATGAAAAATTACTTTCCTCGCTTATACTTGATCCAGAGGACGTCACAATGAATTTCTCTCGAATAACAATAAAGGATAGTGCAATAGATGCAATGGCCCATGGATCTAATGTATATAGATCTGGGATAATAGAAGACGATGGGACCGGTTCAACTGTTAGAATAATGAGTACTAAAGGAGAGCTTCTTGCTATGGGAACCAGGGAGAAGGATTATATTAAACCGGATGCCGTTTTCATAGATAGGGGAATTTATCCGAAAGCTTGGAAATCGGGGCATTGAGAGTCTTTGATAATGTTTAGGATCAGTTTCTTCCTTTGAGTCTGTGATTATAACATAGATCTCTTTTCCAATTCATCTACTAGTAGATATGCCTGCCGATGTTCTCAGCATCGAGATAATTCTTTAGTAAAATGTCCATGGGACAAGGTAAATGATAATCCTAGAGATATCCATAAGAATGGCAAAAGAATGTACATCGCATTTCGGATCAAAATCCTCCAGTGATCTATCAGCTAGATGTCTTAATTACCTATATTTTTAGGTATTTTTGATCACTACATTCATGATTTCCTTCTGTATTGCGGACAGAGAGACCATCGATTCCCATTTGAATCCGGTCTTCGCATCCTCAAGATAGACCCTGTATCCAGTCCTGAGGATATCCAGCGCCTCTGATCCTGATATTTCCTTACTTTCCAGGATATAATTGAGATAACTGAGTATTGCATATGCGAGATAGCATACCCTCACATGCCCCTCTATGTGAGATTTAAGCCACATCCTCACTGACCTGAGGTCAAGCACTCCCTTAAGCTGCTTGAATGCCCTTTCCACTGAATCCTTGTCATAATACTTCCTCACCACTTCCTGTGTTGTCAGATCGGTATTGTGATATATGAGTGAATAACCGAGATACTTTGCAATACTCTCATCGGAGAAATGTTCATAGTAGTGGCTCTTCTTCTGGAATTCCAGGGCTGGGTTATAGACAATAACAAGCTTGCCTGACATATAGTCAACGGTGCTGCAGTACACCTTCGTGTTCTTCAGTGTGACCATATGGGCCTTCGTGTATATTTCGTTACGATCTATCCCGTCTATGATCCTTTTCAGGTCAGGTGTCTTTTTCAGGCCGCAGATCATGGTGAAAGACAGTTTCAGGAGGGATTTGATCCTCTTAAGCTCGAAGATGCCACTATACACGATGATTTCAATATAGCCTCTAATCCATAGGCCCTTTACAAGGTCATCCATGATGACCCTGTTGGATATGTTACGTCCATATGCCCTGTGGAATAACGGGAATCCCCTCTTCTCCGTTACCACAAAAGCAATCTTGATCAGCTTCCTGATCCTGCCCTCCTTTCCTTTCCGTGGAAGAGAATCCAGGGAATATGTGGTGGATCTTGTCGTGTTCGTGGCCCTTGATATCCTTGCAATTGGGATGCGATCCCTGAGATCCTCAACGATCATTCTCATCTCCCCCTGTTGATTTTTTAAACCTGCAATGACAAGTGCCTGATCACCAACGAATCTTTTCAGATCATCGACGTCCTTCTGGCTTCCACCCTTAATAAACCTTTCCTTCCAATTGTGGAACTGTATGACGGATAACCGTATCTCCTGCACAGTTCTGCAATATTTGTTGAAGTGAACGATTCTATTACTATGGCAACCTTCTGTTCTACAATTTATTTTTCTGACATTTCATATAACCTTTTCTATCAAGTAAAGGAGAGATTTGAAATCCCCCTGAACCTCTTCTTATATCTCTTTACGTCTATATAATCTCTGGTATAACCGTCCAATGTATAAAGGGAGCGGATCAATCAAAAAATTAGGTAATTAAAAATTGCGTGATGAGCTCGAAATAATAGAATCAGAAGCATTATACCGGGATTAAACTTAAATAAAACAATACATTATATATAATGTGGAAGCTAGTTTTAGATGCCCACCTGATGCAACAGCTAAAGAAGGATTTTACCCGCTGGAAGTTTATATGAATTGTTTAAATGAATTTCCATCTATCAATGATCTTTTGATAAAAAAGAGTAAGGTGTACGGAGATAAAACGTGGCTTATATCTACAAATGGCAGTAAATATAGTTATGCAGAAACTGCCAGAATTGTATCTAAGTTAGGAACGGGTCTTAAGTCAATTGGGATCGAAAGGGGAGATAAGGTTGCAATATTTGCCTATAATTCCCCCGAGTGGATATTTTCTTACTTTGGGATACTTTATATTGGAGCAGTTCCAGTTACTGTAAACACTGGATTTTTAGGAGACCCTCTCATATATAATTTTCAGAAATCAGACACTAAGTATGCATTTCTAGATTACAGACTCAGTGACACTTTCTCAAAAGTTGCCGACAGGCTTAATGAACTTAAGAAAGTTGTGGTGATAGGAAATCCCATAAACGATGTGAAAAAGCCGGCTATTAATTACGAATCACTAATAAACCACTCTCAAAATATTATGCCTCCCGAAGTTCTAAAATGGGACGATCCATCAGCAATGATGCTTACGTCTGGCACCACTGGCCCATCAAAAGTAGTTGTTGAGTCAAATGCGCAGTTCATAGCTACTGCGCTAGATATGATCGATGCTGGAGGGGTAAATGAGGATAGCAAAGTGTATGTTTATCTCCCTCTTTTCCATATAATGGCTTTGGATCTTGCGACTATATCATCTATGTTAGCCGGAGCAACAATGGTATTAACTGAAAAGTTCAATCCTCAAGTTTTTTGGAAGCACATTAATGAATATGGAATAACTCATTTCCACGCAGTAGGACCAATTCTTGAGATGCTATTAAAGCAGCCTGAATCAGATATTGAAAGGAATCATAAATCAATAATAGCCATTGCTTATTCATCTAGTGAGGTATGGAATGAGGCAATTAGGCGTTTCAATATAAAGATTACAGGAGGTTATGGTGGAACCGAAGCTGGAATACCAGTAACTTCTCCCTATAGTATCGTGTATAACCAAAAAAATCCTCCTGGAAGTTGCGGAAAAGCAGCACCTCCTTTCGAAATTGCTCTTGAAAATGAACAGGGAAACATTGTTAAAAAAGGGCAGGGGGAGATACTAATACGCCCCAAACTACCTTATGTAACGTTTCTTGAATATTATAAAATGCCAGATGCAACAGTTAAAGCATTTCGTGGTCTTTGGTTTCATACGGGTGACCTTGGTAGAATTGATGATGATGGAAATCTTTACTTCGTTGACAGACTAAAGGACTCAATAAGGAGAAAGGGAGAGAACATTTCGTCGTTTGAGATAGAGCAAATATTGCTAACAAACAATTTAATAAGGGACGTGGCGGTTGTACCAGTTAAGAGCGGTTATTCTGATGAAGAAGTACTTGCTGTAATTGTTCCTGCTAGCGAAAATCTAACTCCAGAAGAAGTAATAAATTTCTCTATTAATCGAATGCCTTCATTTTGGATTCCATCATACATAAGATTCGTAACCTCTTTGCCGAAGACACCAACTGGAAGAACCGAAAAATTTAAATTGAAAGAAGAGGGGTTAACAAAGGATACAGTTAACATGAAAGACTATATTAAGGACAGATTGCGAATTAAACAGTAATGATCAAAACAATAATTTTCATTACAAACTACGATTTTATTATACGGATCGTTTGTTAGAAAAACCTAAAAATAAAAGTTTCTGAGAAGGTGTGACTCAAATAAGGAGATAATATGACATTATTTAATAGACAAAAAAGAAAATAAGCATTAAAACATCATAATCTTTACAGGTTTATTGAGCAACCTATCAAGCATTTATCGATTTAAGAATAATGTTTCTATATCCATTTTTTCGGGTGTGGGACACTATTCTAAGATGGCCCAATATTGAATAGGTTGTGCCATAAACCAGTGCAAAATATTGCGCTGTCTATCCTGTCATCCTTCCTCTGTGCTATGTTCCACCCGAGCATCTTTTTGTCTGCGCAGAATGCAGATTCAGAGTTGCTTCTCTGATGATACTGTTCCAGGTAGGGTACAGTGTCCAGAATGAATTCATTGATTATGGATTTCCATTTTGCTGAACCATTAAGTGTTGAGTTCTTCTTAGGTATAAGGAACATCTTCTTTTCTTTAAGTGCATCCACGTATGATGGAGATGAGTAGTATCTGTCCAGCCTCAGGGAATTCAGTGTTATGTCAATTGACCTGAGCATTTCAAGTGCTCCTCGGTATGCGTCTTTCTCCGACTTCATAGACGAACAGAATGCAACGTACATCCTTGTCTTGAAATACATTGAAAAGAAAGAGTATGCAAAGAGCCTCTTTTTACCCGTTCCCCCTTTCTTGCTTGAGTTGTTTTCCTTTGCCTTATCCTTCAGTCTCTGGGCATATGTCTCATAATTCCTCTTTATCGTTAGGGAATAGCCTGTACAGTCACCAGTCGCATCGGACGACTCTACCTCCTTTTTCTTTAGAATAAGAATGTGCAGGTTGTGTATCGCCAGAATGACCTCCTGGTCTGAATACAATGTCTCCACACTCTTGTAACTGACGTCAATACCGGAGAGCATTGAGAATATCACAAGCATGTTTGAGAACATCCTGTTGGATTCACTGACAAGCTGCTCTATTATGTGCAGCTTCACCCTGTTCTCCAGCGTGAGATCAAAAGGATGCCCGGGATATTGATGTATGTGTATAAAGGAAGCAGCTTCCTTAACAAGGGGACCAAGTTCCTTCATCGCATTCTTTATTCTATGGGAGAACTGTTGTTCATATGTTCTCCAGTCCCTCTCCTTCATCGGATGCTCAAGCTTGTATTTCTTTGCAATAATCCTGTCAATTTCCTCAAGCTTGAGCTTTATGTCCTCGTCAAAGACCTCGGGCATTCTTTAATATATATTGTAAGAAATATAAGCATGTCTATAGACATTCTCATGAATTTCCATTCTATTAACAACAGTTGAGCAGGAAGATATTCGTGTTGTACAATTCCCTTATCCTGAATGACGATGAGATAGAGATGGAATACTGGAAAGGACCGTCACAAAACAAGGCACATCTGCAAAGGTTTATGTGCCCAGGAGATATCTTGGTAGATAGGTCTATGTAATAATCACGAGATCAAAGGGAGAAGAGAGGGAAGAAATAAGAAACGGAGAATAGTGTCCCACACCCCATTTTTTCAAAAAATTTAAATAAAAACAATTTATAAATTGGCATGTTAAGAACAGCTAATGACTATATTAATAGCTTAAGGGATGGAAGAATTATCTATTATAAAGGAAAAAAAGTTGAAGACGTAACTAAACACAGTATTCTTGGAGTAACTGTTAAGCACGCATCAGATTTATATGCTCTTCAGACTGATGATGATTATGCAGAAATAACAGTAACAGAGGATGAAAAATATGGGAAAATTAGCAGATTTTACCATATACCGCATAGTGCAGAAGACCTTAACAAACGATTTGATCTAATATATAAAACTACAGAGTATGGTAGAGGGATCTTTAACATAATAAAGGCAATCGGTTCGGATGCAATATTTGCGCTAATGATTAGCTCCGCTAGAGTTGATAAGAAGTACGGTACTAATTACTCATCAAATATTGCAAACTTCTATGAATACGTAGTAAAGAACGACCTTGCTTTGGCAGTTGCACAAACTGATGTAAAAGGAGATCGAATGAAACGCCCTTCGGAACAAAAGGATCCGGACATGTATCTACGTATAGTCGATAGAAATGAAAAAGGCATAATTGTCAGGGGTGCTAAAGCGCATTCAACTCAGGCAGCGGTTTCAAATGAAATACTTGTAATACCATCTAGGAACATGCTTGAAAGTGATAAGGATTACTCAGTAGCATTTGCTGTATCCCCCTCCACACCTGGTTTGAAAATGATTTCTAAACCGGTGAAAAGCGTTGAAGATTCTTTGAGCGATGAAACACTTGTTATTGGACTAAACAATGCCGAGAGTGAAACAGTCACAATATTTGAAGATGTCTTTATTCCGTGGGAAAGGGTTTTTCTCGCCGGAGAGTGGGATTACGCAGGTCTTACTGCAGTTATGTTTCCAACATTCCATAGATTTACTGCAATTGCTTATCGATCTGCCATGGCTTCTCTGATACTTGGGTTGTCAAAATTGTTGGCTGATTCAAATGGCGTATTTGGTGCATCTCACATTAGAAGAGATATAGTTGATCTGATTATGTACAAGGAAACTTTAAGGTCGGCGGGGATTTCAGCGGCTTACAAAGGTGTAAAAGATATTACAACCGGTGTTTTCACCCCTAACACAATTTATACAAATGCTGGGAAACTCTTAGCTAATACTCATTACACAGATATAATAAGAAGTGCAGTAGACATAGCTGGGGGAATTATGGCAACACTACCATCATCAATGGATTTCAAAAATCCTGAGACTTCGAATTTGCTTAAGAAATATTTGGCAGGTGCAAAGGGTGATGTGGAAGATAGATTTAAGCTTATGAATACTTTAAGATACATAATTTCATCACTGAATGCACTTTTCACCACTGCAATGATCCATGCCGAAGGATCCATAGAAGCAAGCATCATTGAATTATCCAGATCCTACGATTATACAAATGACGAAGCATTAGCCAAATATGCCTCTGGAATTACATCGAAGATAAATGAACCAAGAAATGAGAGAGATTAACGGCGCTCAATAGATTTACCTGATCTTCCCAAACCTTGATTAAACAGATCTACTGAATCCATCCCATGATTCTCAATGGATTCCTTTCCAATGTTTCCTTCGATTACCAATCCTGTAGAGATAGGAACGCCTATCCCAGACAATACTGCTTTCCTGTCGTTTCTCATCGTGATCTGAGGGTATGAAGATATAGTTTCTGCTATCTCCAGTGCTTTTTTCATTACTTCACCTTTTTTAACTAAGTAGTTGACTATGCCAATCTCCTTGGCTTCTTTGGCATCGATAGTTCTTCCCGTAATAATCATATCTAGCGCACGACCTAAGCCTACTATCCTAGGAAGTCTCTGTGTTCCACCATCTATGAGAGGAACACCAAACCTTCTTTCTAAGAAACCAAAAATTGCGGTTTCATCTGCGACTCTTATGTCGGCCCATAACGCAATTTCGAAACCTCCAGCAACACAATATCCTGAAACTGCAGCTATGACTGGTTTTGAGACTATTTTACGTGTAAATCCAAGAGGCCCTTCTGGAGATAATACTCTTCCTGATAGACGTTTCGTATCCGTAAGATCTGCACCAGAACAAAAGGCTTTTTCATCTCCGCTAAGAATGAGCACTTTAGCTTTTTCATCATTTTCAAAATCGTCAACTGCCTTGCCCATTTCAACAGCTGTATCGTAATCAATAGCATTTCGCCTTTCAGGGCGGTTTATTTTTATTATAGTTATGCTACTGCGCCTATCTACATTAATTCCATACATATAATGCACCCATAATTTATTGTACTTAATGAAATAGTTCCTAGAATTTATTCTCTACGGTAATTAGTTCAAATCCTGAGAAACTATATTCTTTTTTATCTAACCTTGATTTTTAACTTCACACTATATCTTCATTATTATCCTTTAGATATAAAATTATATTAAACAATAACGTGGAAACAAAAGTTCACTAACAATATAGAGAGCATAAGATTGTGGACGAGGATTTTGAAGAATACAGACGTTTCTTTACAGTACTTCACTCTTTAAAATATGCAGCTTCCTGTTGTCTCATTATTATGGGAGAATACTGAATCAGATACAGTGATCTTGAAGTATTCCTGAAATAGCGTGGATTATCCTCTATGAACTTCTTCGTAATATTTTTTCCATAATTATTTTTCCCCTCTTGAATTCGTATTAGGTGTAATGGGAATATCATCTTCAGCTTATTAAGGTCTTTAATATTATTTGTATAGCGTTAGGCTTGTCCAGTATACAATACCCTCTATTCTAGAGTATAGCGAGATAATCATTTCTTTTAAATAATTATCTAAGAGTTTTTATTTCTTACCTTGTTATTTTCTATTTCTTGCATAAGTTTCCAATTAGTCTTTCCCGATCCAGTTTTTGGAATACTGTCGATGAATTCAACATATCTTGGGTATTTGTAAACTGCCATCTTATCCTTTGCCCAATTAATAATATCTTCTGGAAGAATCTTCCCTTGATAGTCCGGTTTTAAAACAATATATGCCTTAACTTCTTCTCCAACTCTTGGATCAGGAGTAGATACAACGCACACTTCCTTTACGGCTGGATGCCCAGTTAGGATAGCATCCACCTCGGTTGGCCAGACTTTGTAACCCCCTCTATTAATCATCCTTTTTAGTCTGTCTATCACAAAAAATGATCCGTCCTCGTCCATATACCCTATATCCCCTGTCCTTAAATATTTCTCTCCATTAATATTGATAAATGCCTTTTCTGTTTCTTCAGGATTGTTAAGATAACCCTTAAATATTGTAGGCCCTTTAACTACAATTTCTCCCTCTCCTGATTCCTTTACTTCTCCAGTTTCGATATCAACAATAAGTGCATCGTATCCAAACTGTGGAATACCTATACATTGAAGCTTTCTTTTCTCGGGAGGATTAATATGTGTCTGCCCCATTGCCTCTGTTAGCCCATAACCTTCGACAAATGGAAGATTTAATAACTTTTCCATTTTTTCAACTAATGCTCTAGGAGTTGATGCTCCTCCACCACCAATAAACCTTAGTGAACTAAAATCTCTCTTATTCAAATCGGGAAGTACGAGCAAATCTGCGAACATAGCGGAAATTCCAACCCAGTGAGTACAACGATACTTTTCGATAGCCTCCACCGCTGCTTCCCTATCCCATCTAGCAAGTATGGCTAATGTGCCGCCTGCATATATGGGAGACAACATAGAAAAAGAAAGCCCAGTCACGTGGAAGAAAGGTGCAACAGCTAATTCAACAGTTGCAGGCGTAAGGCGCCGCCATATTGCTCCATCCATAGCATTTGCTATGACATTTCTGTGTGTATGTATGCATCCTTTTGGTATACCAGTAGTGCCAGAGGTATAAGCGATCAGTGCCTCATCATCAGGATTTGCATTGCTAACCACGCCTTTAAAATTAGAATTCATTATTTCATTCCACAGATGAGCACCAGTTAGATCATATTTCCTCATTACAGAATCTGGGACCGGCAAGTCTGGTTTCTCTGGAAGATAAAAAGATAGCTCGCCACCAATCACTTCAATTTTAAACTCATTCTTAAGTCTAAGAGCAAGAGGCAACAACTCTCCAGTAGTTATTATAGCATTCAATTTCGAATCCATTGTTATGAACTTCGCATCCTCATACGTCAGCATAGGGCTCATTAAAACAATAGTTGCGCCTATTTTAGCTATTGAAAAGAAAGTAATAATAAAGTTCGGCGAATTTTGCATCATTAATCCAATCCTAGATCCCTCCCCCATTCCTAGTTCGCTCAAGAACCCAGACAGCCTTTCAATTGATTTCCAAGCTTCACCGTATGATATTCTTTTTCCATAATATATGAAGGCTGTTTTGTTCTTATACCAACTTGCGGATTTTTCGAACATCTGATCTATAGTGATATCAGGATATTCCAGTGAATACGTTAAATATGTAGGCCATATATTCCTCCATGGTTTATCCATGATTTTTATATAGGAAAATCTGTATATAGCTTTTTCTAGATTTAGAAATTGTAAACTTTTCATTGATAAACAAAGATATAACTGTGTTTTTACATTTACCTTAAAAATGAAAGGCTGTACCCATTTTCTTAGATTCTACCTCCCCGAAGAGTAAGTAAAATTTCCAACTAAGGATTCACAATTTCTAGATTTATATTCTCCTCGTAACTAGGCACCGAGTTATAATAATTAAGGTTTTGTTTAGATGATATCTTTGAAATATCTTTATTACGTTATTATACCATTAGGAAACATTCTCTAACGTGATAAAAATATATTTAGACTTAAAAAACGTTATCCTCATTTACAGAGTGAATTTATTGTCTTGACCATATCCCCATTTGTCTTGTACCATATTTTTCCCTCCAAGGTGTACTCCTTTTCTAATTCTGCCACAATTTTTTCCAAACCGAAACTCTTTGCATAAGAGAAAGGACCATTGGGCCAGTTCATCCCCTTTATCATAGCCCTTTCAATTGTATCGCAATCAGCAACATCATTTTTCAGCAACCAATATGCTTCATTAATGCCAACGCTTATTAGTCTTCTAGCTAGATCACCTGTTTCAATATGCTTTATATGAATTTTACCTCCTTCTTTACCATTATAATCATAAAAGCCTTTACCACTTTTTATTCCTAATCTACTTTCAGAAACCATTCTTTCAAGTATCGGGGAAATTTCCATTTCGAAACCATTTTCACGCAATTCTCTGGCACCATAAAGAACAACATCTATTCCAACAAAATCTAGAAGTTGGCACATTCCCATTGGAAATCTCAGATCATAAATCGAAGCAGAATCAATCTGTTCCTTCGAAAATCCTTCTTCTATTAGTCTGAAAGTTTCGCTAAATAGCCTAGCATTTATGCGGTTGACTATGAAACCAGGCACTTCTTTCTTGAGCGTAACCTCTTCTTTCCCTATACTCTTTACTAAGTTACGAGACTTTTCTATTGTATCATCCGATGTATATTTTCCTCTGATAATCTCAACTAGTGGCATAATTAAGGGAGGATTGAAAAAGTGTAAACCGACAAAATTTTCAGGATTCTTAATAAAACTGGATAAAATCGTAATTGGTATGGTTGAGGTGTTTGATGCCACAATAGAGTCGTATTGTATGATACTGCTTAGATCCTCCAAAACTTGTTTCTTTATGGCGAGGTTTTCAGGAACCGCTTCAATTATGATACTGGCATTACGTAACAAAGAAAGATCATTTGTGAAGGTTATATAATCAAAATTTTCTTTTTTGGATAATTTTGAAAGACTAATATCAATTTTCTTTTTTGCACGTTCTAGAGCATCATTATTGTTATCTATGAGCACAACATTATATCCGTGTAGCGCAAGAAGTTCAGCAATTCCATGACCCATAGAACCAGCACCTATAACGCCAGCCTTGTTCATATTTCAGTAAACTCTATCTTCTTATTTAAATATTTACGTTTTTTATAGTTCGAGAGCTACAAAAGTGTGTTAAGCAATTATTAATTCGATCAGAAAACATTAAACTAGAACTTTAGTAGAGGTGTTTGATGCAATATGAAAGACTCAAACACCTCTATCGATTGCATAGAAAAGAAGGATAAAAGAGTTTGGTCAAAGTACAACTCATCCCTAGTAAATAGGATTGAAGTACTTATGGACACATCTTTCCTGGATTCATGGGATGAGTCATTAGAGAAGGAGAACAAAGGTAAGGTGGGTCATCCATTTGAATATCCTCAAGAATTCTTTGATTTCCTTGCTAAGATAAGATCTCTGAGGAGATCAACTCTGAGGCCAAGGAAGGAATGACTGTTATAATAGATTCCTCAGGCCTCAAAATAACAGATAGGGGTGATTGGCTGTCCACAAAATGGAAAATGAAGAGGAAGGGGTGGATCAAGATGCATGTTGCTATAGATTCTGATACCATGAATGTTGTCTCTCTCAGGATAAGCGATGAGCACACAGCAGACTCGGAAGAATTCCAGAAGGTATTGAACCCTGTTATAGACAGAACATCAAGTGTATGCATATGGAGGATATGACAGCAGATCAAACTTCAACTACCTCCACAGGAGGGGAGTAGAGGCAACTATACCCACTAGGAAGAATTCAGTACCAAAGGCGAGAGGTTCATATGCAAGGGCAAGGGTAGTCAGAGAAATAATGGATATTGGTTTGGATTCGTGGAAGAAGTCAGTGCAATATGGCAAGAGATGGAGAGTAGAGATATTCTTTTCAGCTTTGAAAAGAACCGTAGGAGAAATGATTATGGCAAGAAAGCTGAAGTACCAGATAAGTGAAGCAATGATGAAAATATACTGCTACTTCCTGCTAAGAAAGAACACGGTGGTGAACTGAATTGGTTACGTGTTGGAATAGGTTAACACACTTGAGCTACAATAAAAGTACATAGACTTTACAACTAGAACAATCGTAATATCTTAAGATTCTTTATATAAAAGCCGGCTATTTATAAATAAAAATGATACCTTGTCTTGCTAAACCTAACTAATCGCAAACTTTATTTATTTTTATTCCTATAACAACAAGATGTGATTTTATATGGCTATCGACGAGGTATTTTTGGTCGATTATGTAAGAATTCCTTTCTCTCGTTCTAGACCAAAGGATCCTGAAAGGGATATCTACAATTCCATAAGAATGGACGAACAACTTGGACAGCTTTATAATAGAATGGTCAGAAATAATGCAATAAAACCCGAAGAAATTGGCGATGTAATAACTGGCTGTGCACTACAGCAAGGAGAAAATTGGACTTATGGAGGGAGACAACCCATTTTTCTAGCGGATTTACCAGTGTCGGTTACCGGGATGGCTATAGATAGGGCGTGTTCATCCTCCCTTAATGCTCTAGCGATTGGATCAATGGAAATAATGACAGGCAACGCCGATATTATACTTGCAGGCGGAATGGAACATATGACACACGTTCCATTAGAAGGGAACATACACGTAACCCCCGATCCAAAAATTATCAATGATAAAAAATTTGAAAAATACGATATGAAAACCGGTTTCAATATGGGCCTTACGGCTGAAAATCTGGCTGAGCTCAATGGAATTAGTCGCGATGAGATGGATATTTACTCATATGAAAGTCATGTAAGGGCTAAAGATGCTATAGAGAGAGGCTTTTTTCAGAAAGAGATAATGCCTGTTCAGGTAAATCGTAATGGTGAAAATATTCTAATAAGTGAAGACCAAAGCGTAAGGAAGGATGCTTCACTAGAGGCAATGAAAAGCTTGAAACCAGCATTCAAAGATGGCGGAAAAATAACAGCTGGTAACTCTGCTCCACTTAATGCAGGTGCTTCAGCAGTGATGTTAATGTCTGGAAAGAAAATGAGAGAGTATGGATTAAAACCTCTTTCAAAGATTATTTCATTTGGGTGGGCAGGTGTTCATCCTAACATAATGGGTGAAGGGCCAGTTCCAGCTTCGCTAAATGCATTAAGGAAAGCCGGGCTATCAACCGATGATATCGGAGTATGGGAAATCAATGAGGCATTTGCTGTTGTTGTTCTTAACGCGATGAAAAAGCTTAATATTGAAAGAGATAAAGTCAACGTTCACGGCGGTGGAATTTCAATAGGGCATCCTCTAGGCGCAACTGGTACAAGACTCGCAGGTACGCTTTCGCGAATTATGCATGAAAGACAGAAGGAATATGGTTTAGCTACATTGTGTGTTGGTGGCGGACAGGGTTACTCAGTTATATTTCAGAGGTGGTGATATGGATTTTGAATTGTCTCCAGATCTTATCGAGATAAAAAGGAAAGTCCACGAATTTGCAAAAAGGGAGTTTACAGATGAAGTTGCATATCACTACGATAGCGTGGAAAAATATCCGGAGGATATTTTCAGAAAATCAGTAGATGAACATATAATTGACTATTCTAACCCTTGGTCAGTGCTTATTGCTACAGAAGAACTTTGTAAATATGATGGAGGACTTGGCATTTCCTTGCTTGTTCCATATTTTGGGAATGAGGTGATAGCCCTTTTTGGGAATGAACAACAGAAAGAAAAGTACATAAACCGCGTTTATAAGGGAACTGCAAAGATGGGGCTTGCTGTAACAGAACCTGGTGGTGGAAGTGATGTTGCTAACATAAAGACTGTAGCAATAAAAAAGGATAATTATTACGTTATCAACGGCTCAAAGATGTTTATTACGAATGGAGATATTTCAGATTTCTTTGTATTACTTGCAAGGACATCAGAACAGAACAAAAAACACAACGGAATGAGTGCTTTTATTGTTGAAAGGTCAATGCTTGGTTTTAAACCTACTAAATTAAGAGGGAAGCTTGGGGTTCGTGCAACCGACACAGCTGAAATACTATTGGAAAATGTGGAAGTACCAGAGGAAAACCTAATTGGTGAAAGTGGCAAAGGTTTCTACTATATAATGGCCCTATTTGATATTACTCGAGTCTATGTAGCGGCTCAGGCCCTAGGAATATCAGAAGGAATGATGGCTAGAACTTTGAAAATTCTTGAAAAACAGGGTAGATCAACTTCTTCAGATGAGAACATACAGTTCGAGATTGCTGAAATGGCTACGAGGATCGAAGCTGCCAAACTTCTTACATATGAGGCCGCCTATTATATATTCAATAAGAAACCAAATCCAGCAATTACTAGCATGGCTAAAGCATACGCATCCGAAACTTCAGTTTACGTATCCCAGAGGGCTTTGGATATGGTCGGAATTGATGGTTTAAATTCTGGAATGGAACGCTTTTTCAGAGATGCCAAAATAACGGAAATATGGGAGGGCACTAGTGAGGTTGAAAGACTTGTAATAGCAAGAATGCTTAAAGCTGGTGATGACTATTGATGGAAGAATATAATATTATTAGGTCAACTGTTCAACAATTTGTAAACAAAAACATTGAAAGCAACACAATTAACATTGAAAGGAAAGGCATACCAAAAGAGCTGATAGAGAAAATGGGTGCACAAGGCTTCTTAACTGCAAGGGCATTAACCGATAATAGCACACCTGTGCTTGATGATAAGGCCTATATGATAATACTGGAAGAAATTGCCCGTTCTTCGCCTTCGGTTGCTTTAAAGGTCTTTATTACTAATCTATTCTTTGAAATTTTCAATCCGGAAGATGAATTATTAAATGCTGTGAAAGCTGGTGAAATGAACGTCTCCGTAGCTTTTCCAGAAGCATATAAACAAGCAAGGCAAATGAATTATCTTAGGATAGAAGGCAATAAAATCGTCGGGACGAAAGAAAATGTTATTAATGGAGACTGTGATAGGATTATTATATCCGCAGGGACTGAAAATAATCTTTATTTAGTAAAATCCGGGTTTAAACCAAAGGGGAAATATCATCTCGGAATACGAGGACTTGATTTTTCCGATGTTCAATTTGATACCAGCGATTACCAATTGCTTAGAGGGAAAAATCTAGAGAGCTTAACTGAGATACTTGTAAGAGATGAAAAAATAATTTCTGCAATCTTTATAGGGATTTCGGAAGGGGCCATAGATAAAGCCATTGAATATTCAAAGGCGAGATCGGCATTTGATCATCCCCTCAAAGATTTTGGTCCGATTTCATCGCAACTTATGTTCATGAAAACGGAAATAGATTTGATTAAGTCATATGCTTACTCCGCTAATGGTAAATACGAGTCAGCTATCTCTAAGATTAAAGCAAAAAAAATTTCCTTAGATGCCGCACGTCTTTCACTTCAGATTCACGGAGGGTATGGATATATAGAGGATTTCGGAATAGAGAAATTCTATAGGGATTCTATGGCACTAACAGTGATATTTGGGAATGATACCTATGACAATGCTATATTATCAGACCAAATTTTTGGAGGCAAAAGTGGTTTTATATAGGGACAAAAAAATTTAAATGTTATGTTTGAATTTTTCAAGATCAGAAATTAAGTCAAGCGTATGGACGATAAGTTATTTATGCCTATCTTCTCCCTTTTCTACTACTCGATCTTGATTTTTTCGATTAACTCCCTCTGCTTTCCAGGTGTCCATGGGAACCGTTAGCGTAAACAACTTCCCTTATTCCGGATATAATCTTCAGCGCCTGATTGTATGTGGTGTTGCACTTGGCTGCTATGATTGCTATTATAGTATAACCAAGCATAGTGAGGAATAGTCTCGCCCTAGTTCCTGATTCAGTCTTTGAGAAGAATGACTCAAGATGTGGTTTCAGATGAGAGAATGCTTTATAAATTAGGTCCTTTTCCCTGTAGATTCTCAGGACGTCACTAACGGAGAACTGCGTATTGGTGAGGAGTATGGTGAAACAGAATCTATTTGCATTCCGCTAAATTGCATTATGCTTAAGGGAATATGTGAATGTGAGACCATTATACTTGATATCCACAAGATTCCTGAATCCATTCAGTCCAGATTCTATTGTATTTATAAGATCTCTCTGTGAATGAAATTCCTTATTCTTCAACTCGTTGAGGAACGTTTCCTTCTCCGATAGCTGTTCATAGAAAGATTCCAGCCTCTGTGATCTCAGACGGGGGGAGAAATAAACAATATATCTCTTTCCTCCAATCCTCTCCTCCCTGCTGAAT
>JABEBW010004085.1_pt1 | contig 16395 bp, 21 predicted proteins | sample 7245961 | NCBI WGS metagenome assembly JABEBW01 (sample SAMN14506364, study PRJNA622280) | hot springs metagenome | biome: hot spring [ENVO:00000051]|acidic hot spring [ENVO:00002120]; feature: spring [ENVO:00000027]|sediment [ENVO:00002007]; material: sediment environment [ENVO:01001048]...
CTATAACCTCCTATATGAGGTGGATAGGTCTCTCAATGAATGTGATGGAGATGATAAAGAATGGTTGATGTTAATCTAACACCCTATCTGCAGGAAAAACTGAAACAGGCTCAGAATATTCAACAGCAGCTTGAAAATGTAATAGCTCAGAAATATCAGCTTGATCTTAAATCAAGAGAAATAGCCAAAACACTTGAGGAACTGTCAAAGATTGACAGTAATTCCAGGGTATTTAAGCTTGTTGGTACAATACTTGTTTCAGTTAACGATATTGAAAAACTGAAGAAAGAACTGGAGGAGGAAAAGGAAACTATTGATGTTAGAATAAAAACACTTGAAAAACAGCAGAAGTTACTTGAGGATAAATACAAGGAAATACAGGCGGAATTTGCAAAGGCATATGGCGGTCAAACATGATCAAATATGTATGAGGCTGGAAAAATAAGGCTCAGGCCGCTTGAAAGATCGGATTTAAGTCTTGTTCATGAACTTGAAAATGATCAGTACGTTACATTCTATTCAAGGGGTATTGTCATAAATTTCAAGAACATGGATGAAATCATTAAGGAATACGAGGAGGATTTAAAGGGAAACAGGAAAAGGTTTGTTGTGGAGGAGATTGATAATAGAAAGAGTGTTGGCATTGCATCCATATACGATAATCCAGGACCAATTAAAAGAGCAGGGATAGGATTGTACACAAAGAAGGAATACTGGAACAGCGGATTCGGAAAGGTTGCAACTTTTATTTTATTGGAAATGTTATTCTATTTCCTTGATTATGAAAGGGTGGAGGCATGGAGCGCTGAGTACAACAAAAGGGCACATAAAGTTCTCATGGACAATGGTTTGATTCTTGAAGGAAAGGTAAGGAGAGGATTAAAAGTTGCGGGAAAATATTATGACTGGTATTTATTTGGTATACTTAGGGAGGAATATTTTGAGAAAAGGATTGATATTATAAATAAAATTTTGGGTGAATACGCTAAGGATTACCTTGAAAAATTAAAACTTTTCAGTCCATGAAATTTTTGTTAAATTTTTGTTAAAAATTTTAACAGAATTAAAGAAAAAACATGAATATTTTTTTATAATTAAAGAATGATTACAAACCATGGATAGGGAAGAGGTATCAAAAATAATAAAAAAAGAAAACATTAAATTTCTGCAGATGCAGTTCATGGACATTCTTGGAAATGTGAAAACTGTAATTATGCCAAGTGATAAGTTTGACAAGGCAATGGATGATGGTGTTTTGTTTGATGGATCAAGCATTGTTGGATACGCAACAATTGAGGAATCGGACATGAGGGGTATACCTGATCTGAACACATTCCAGATTCTACCATGGTATGATGGGAATGCGAAAACAGCAAGGATAATATGCGATGTCCATACATCAAACGGTGAACAGTTCACAGGAGATCCCAGATTTGTCCTTAAAAGAATGATAAAGAAAGCGAATGAAATGGGTTATGGCTATTTCACAGGACCGGAGTTTGAATTCTTTTTGTTCAAGATGAATGAGAATGGTGAACCTGTGCCTGTGCCAAACGACAGAGGTGGGTATTTTGATTACACACCAATTGATCAGGCAGAGGCAATAAAAAAAGAGATTGTCATGTATCTGGATATGATGGGTTACGATCCTGAGGCATTCCATCATGAGGTTGCCCCAGGACAGCATGAGATAGATTTAAGGTATGCAGATGCTCTGACCATGGCTGATAGAATCATGACCCTTAAGTCATTGATAAAAAGCATTGCAATGAAACATGGTCTTTTTGCAAGCTTCATGCCAAAGCCAATCTATGGTGTTAACGGTTCAGGTATGCATGTTCATCAAAGCTTAATGTCACCCGATCAGAAAAAAAATTTCTTCTACGATGAAAATGCAAAATATCAGCTGAGCGAGACAGCACTTTATTTCATAGGTGGTCTTATGAAATATGCCAAGGAAACGGCAGCAATTCTGAATTCATCAGTTAACTCCTACAAAAGGCTTGTACCTGGTTACGAGGCACCTGTTTACATATCCTGGGCAAACAAGAACAGGAGTGCAATGATAAGAATACCCCAGGGCAGGGGATTGAAAACAAGGCTTGAACTTAGGAACCCTGATCCGGCTGGAAATCCATACCTTCAATTCTCGGTTATGCTTGCCGCAGGATTGATGGGCATAAAAAATAAAATTGAACCACCTGAACCTGTTGAAAAGGATATTTATCATCTTTCACCATCCGAAAGGGAAAAGCTGGGTATTGAAAGTTTACCCGGATCTCTGGGTGAAGCACTGGAATATTTCAGGAAAAGTGAATTGATGAGGGAAACACTTGGTGATCATATATTCAACCATTTCTACATAGTTAAAAGCAGGGAGGTTGAATACTTCAGGGCAGAGGTAACTGAATGGGAGATTAAGAAACTTTTACCCATACTATAAAAAAAATTTTAAACCATTTTTCCATATTTTTCCTTATGATACTTTCAGATTCATCAATAATCCAAATGATAAAAAATGGTAAATTGAAGATTGATAATTTCAATGAAAATAATCTAACACCAAACGGTTATGATGTTACTGTTGATGAATGTTACATACCTTCCATCAATAAAAAATCTGAGAATATACCAGGGTCAACATTTTTTATTATTTCAACAAAAGAATATTTCTATTTTCCTAATGATACAATAGGACAGATATGGATAAGAACAAGCTGGGCAAGAAAGGGTATAGTGTTGAGTTCCGGCATAATAGATGCAGGCTTTGAAGGAAAATTGAACATTTTCGCACACACAACAAACATTGATGTAAAAATAAGTGAGGGTGATAGGATAGCCCAGATAATTTTCATAAAACTTGACAAGGAGGCAGAAAAACCCTATTCCATAAGATCAGGCCATTACCATAAGCAGGATGGAATATGGTTGAATGAAAAAGTTAAATAATAAAAAATCTTTTTGGAAAACAATGAGGATATTTGTTTTCCTTGCAGCATTCATGGTCTTGCTGATGTTAATACCGGGCGTTCATGCACAGAATGAGGTAACATATCCAACAATAACAATACATATGATAGATGGTAAGGAGTATCAAATAACTGACCAGATATGGAAAAACTTAATTTATCCAATTTTGTATTCGAGAACAATAACAACGTACAACTGGAGCTCTGATCCAAACCATACATACATATTTTTTGACTACAGCCTTAAGGGATTGAATGCATTTGGTGTACAATTTATATTTGCACTTGAAAGATACAACAATTTAACCTTTGCAACGGTGACAGATGCTCTCCTATATGTAAAAAATTTACCATCATTGATACCTGGATACACATTTGGACAGCTTCTTAACATGGGTGTTCTTCCAGGATTTCCTAATGTAAACATAAAGCACACACAACCAACACCATTCTATCTTTCAGGTCCATTCATATTCATACTTGTGATGATAGTGAGCGTCTTTATTCTTTACTTTGTTTTCAATAAAAAATGAAAAAAATACCCTTATTTGTTTTATACCTTTCACAGGATGATCCCAAAAAATGTACAGCAAAGAAAATGGAAAGGTTCGGTCTGGTTAAATTATCAACAAAAACATATCCAAAGAAAAGCATAATACTTGATCCAAATTCATACAAAATACTTGGTTATGAGGATCTTGAAACTGCAATTCTTTATGGTATAACCGCTGTTGATGGAACCTGGGAAAAGATTGATAAAATTTTTACAAACGTAAAAGGTGAATCAAGAAGGCTCCCATTCCTTGTTCCTGGTAATCCAACAAACTTCGGTCATCCTGGAAAGCTTTCAACTGCTGAAGCCTTCACAGCTGCCCTGTTCATCCTTGGGTTTGAGGAACAGGCAGTTGAAATCATGAACAAGTTTTCCTGGGGGCACACCTTTCTTGAAATGAACATGGATCTTTTAAGGGCATACGAGAGAAAGGGCAGGGATGAAATAGAGAAAATTGAGAAGGAATTCATTAATTTTAAATAATAATAAAAGAATAACCATACAGAATGGTGGAGAAGATCACTGTAAAGACAAAAATTCTCGTTTATCTTTCGGATTACTTGAATTTTAAGGACAGGTACATATATCCTAATGAAATAACGCAGGAAGGCATTGCCAGGGCAATAGGTATAACTGTAACACATGTTCCAAGGGAACTTGAGGATCTTCTTGAAAAGGGTCTTGTGATGGAAATTAAAGGAAGGGTGAAGGATAAGGAAAAAAGGGTGAATGTTTATTTTTTGACACCCTCAGGTATTATGGAAGTGGAAAAGATAAAGAATTTAATAGGATCAATTAAAATTGAATATAACAAAAGAAAGGTAAAGCTTTCAGATATGGTTGAAAAATATGGTAAAATGACATGGCTTCAGGCTATAGAGTTTGCAAAGAACAACCATAAGAATAATGATAGGAAAAATTACATTGAGGGGTTTTCCAAAATTGATCTTTTGGACAGAAAAAATGAAATAAAGAGCCTTAAAAAATGGTTGAAATCAGATGTTAAATATTTAGTGATAAGGGGTGAGAAGGGTTCTGGTAAAACATCATTGATTTCAAAATTCATTTCCCTTATAAAAGACTGGAACATAATAATGGTGCAGATGGATGATGCTATGGATCTTAAATCTTTTAAGGAAAGATTACAGAACGGTTTGAACGAAAGGATTGATAAAATATTAAAAAGGAAGAATTTAATAATACTTGATAACTATTCCGATGATAAAAAGGAAATTCTGGACTATTTGATTAAAAAAATCAGTAAAAAAAGTAAGATTATTGTATCAACATCATCAACATTCGCGGATGATAACATTAAGGATAGGATTGAAACGCTTTATATTGATACCATTAAAAAAGAATGAAAAAACTACAAAACTTTTATATATAATACCTCATAATCAAAACCTATGAACATACTTGAAATTATTGATCTTTCAGTGGAAGTTGAAGGAAAGGAAATTATAAGAAATGTTAATCTAACAATAAAGGAAGGGGAAATTCATGCATTAATGGGTCCAAACGGATCTGGTAAGACAACACTGGCACATACCATAATGGGTAACAGAAACTACAGGGTAAAAAGTGGTAAAATATTGCTTAATGGTGAGGATATTACAAATCTTCCACCTGATGAAAGGGCAAAGAGAGGATTATTCTTAACTTTCCAGAATCCTGTTGAACTTTCGGGTGTAAAATTATTTTCATTCCTAAGAACAGCACATAATGTTCACTATCCCGATGATAAAAGGACATTCCAGGAATTCATTTCATACATACAGTCAAGGGCAAGGATGCTTAACATGGACACATCACTGCTCAGCAGGAACGTTAACGAGGGATTTTCAGGTGGAGAAAGAAAAAAGTCAGAGATTTTACAGCTTGCTGTTTTAAAACCAAAATTTGCCATAGTTGATGAAATAGACTCAGGTCTTGATGTTGATGCACTTGAGGCTGTTGCAAAAACAATTGAGGAAATAATTGAAAAGGAGTATAAAATTGGTATGTTGCTAATAACACATTACCAGAGAATACTGAAGTATCTCAAACCACATTACGTTCATGTTATGATGAATGGAACAATAGTAATGTCGGGTGATTATGATCTTGCCCTGAAGATTGAAGAGAGTGGTTATGAATGGATAAGGAACAGGAGTTAAAGTTTAACGAAAGTGAATATTCGTTCGTAACAAGGGCAAAGTATCCCCATGTTTTTGAGAAGGGATTGAGTAAAGAAGTTGTTGAAGAAATATCAGAAATAAAAAAGGAACCTGAATGGATGAAGAGATTAAGGTTAAGATCCCTTGAAATATTCAATTCAATGCCAATGCCTAACTGGGGACCAAAGATTGATATAGATTTTAATGACATCAGGTACTATGTTCTTCCAGATGAAGTCAAGGCGAGGAGATGGGAGGATTTACCCCAGGAAATCAGGGAAACGTATGAAAAGCTTGGAGTTCCAGAAATGGAAAGGAAATATTTGAGTGGGACGGTTGCACAGCTCGACTCTGAAGGTTTGTATGCAAACGTTAAGAAAATGTATGAGGAAAAGGGTGTTGTTTTTCTTGATACTGATACAGCATTGAAGAAGTATCCTGACATTTTCAAGGAATACTTTATGAAACTTGTTCCCCCCGGGGATAACAAATTTGCAGCATTGCATGGGGCTGTATGGAGCGGTGGATCCTTTGTTTATGTTCCGGAGAATGTTCAACTTGACCTTCCCCTCATGACCTACTTCAGGATGAACTACCAGCAGGAGGGACAGTTTGAACACACGTTGATAATAGCTGAGAAGGGCAGTTCAGTTAGTTACATTGAAGGCTGCACTGCACCAATTTATAACGTAAGTTCGCTTCATGCAGCGGCTGTGGAAATATACGTGAAGGAGAATGCAAAGGTAAAATACACAACAGTTCAGAACTGGAGCAAGGATATTTACAATCTAAACACAAAGAGGGCAAGGGTTGAAAGGAATGGAAAAATAGAATGGGTAGGTGGATCGCTTGGATCAAAGGTAACAATGCTTTATCCTTCCAGCTACCTGGTTGGTGAATATGCAACAGCATCCCACTTAAACATTGTCCTTGCATCTGGTGATACATGGAAAGATGGCGGTGGCAAGGTTCTGCACCTTGCACCAAACACAAGTTCAAAAATAATATCAAAGAGTATAAGCATGAACGGTGGTGTATCAGTCTACAGAGGTCTAGTAAGAATACCAAAGGGTGCATACAATTCAAAATCGCATGTACAGTGTGATGCATTGATACTTGATGAAAAATCAAAGAATTTTACATATCCTCATAATGAAGTTTATGAAGAAACAGCGAGCGTTGCCCATGAGGCATCCGTTGGTAAAATAGGTGAAGAACAGCTTTTCTACATAATGTCAAGGGGATTGAACGAGGATGAGGCAAGATCCATGATTGTTTTGGGTTTCCTTGATGAGGTAATGAAAGAAATACCCCTTGAATTTTCACTTGAACTTAACAGACTTATTAAGTTACAGTTGAGCAAGATGGGTGGTACTGGATGAACGTAGAAAATTTGATAGAAAGATTCTCTAGGGAAAGGTACGAGCCTGAATGGCTCAGGGAATTAAGAATAAAAAATTATAGAACCTATCTGAAATTAAAAGAAGAAAGGATAGCAGATTCACCCTTTGAGAAAAATTACACGAATTTCGATGAGAATACAATAATTGAGAACGGTTTTCAGAGAATTGGTGGATCCTTTGTTGAGGAAAAGGATAGGTTCATCCTTGATCTTAGAAAAGATGGTGAAATTAAAATTAAGAGTGAGAATCTCAAATACACATCAATAATGTCCATTGAAGACGCAATAATAAAGCATCCAGAGTATGTAAAAAGAGCCCTTGAGGATCCAAAGGACGAACTTTCAGCCCTTTCAAACGCAATATTCCAGGTTGGTCTTTTCGTTTTCCTTCCAATGGACAGGAGATGCGAAAAAACAATGAGATTCTTAACCCTTTACCCTGATAAAACTGTTGTTAGAAAGGATGTTTTTGTTGTTGGTGATAATTCATCCATTCAGTTCGTTGAATATACTGAATCTCAGAAAAATTTCAATGGAATGGAAAACACCTCTCTTATCCTTGGTAAAAATTCAAGGTTAAAACACTTAACAATGATAGATGGTAATGGATCAAGATTCGTTAACATAAAAAATACTTTAATGGAAAATGGATCCATGGATGAATGGTACTATGCATCAAAGAGATTGAACCTGGGTATGATAATAGCAAATTCTTTAATGATTGGTAACGAATCATCCCTTGTTTACAGGGGTGCAATAGTTGGTGAAAGGGATGAACATTATGATGTAAAGACAAACATTTACCATTATGGAAGCAGGAGTAAAAGCGATGCAAACGTAAGGGTAGCATTGAAGGATAATTCAAGGGCTGTAATGAGGGGATCCATTAGGGTGTTTTCTGAATCAAGGGATTCGAGCGCATACTTTGCTGGTAATTCACTTTTACTGAGCCCAAACGCAAAGAGCGATGCATTACCATTCCTTGAAATTGAAGGTGGTGGTTCCCAGGCAAAGCATGCCGCAACAACATCAAGCGTTGATTATGATGAACTCTTTTACATCATGAGCAGGGGAATAAATGAGAGGGATGCAAGAAACATTATTGTTGAAGGTTTCCTTGATCCAGTTGTAAGGGAGATACTTATATATGAGGGAAGAAGATTTCTTATCTATGAAGAATGAGATTGATGTGGAAAAGATTAGAAAGGACTTTCCGATTTTAAGGAAAAAGATAAACAATAAAAGGGTAATTTATCTGGACAGTACAGCCACATCACAAAAACCAATACAGGTAATAAATGCAATAAAGGATTATTACGAAAATTACAATGCAAATGTGCACAGGGGTATTTATAGATTGAGTGAGGATGCAACAGAACTATATGAAAATTCAAGGAAAAATATTGCAAATTTTATCAATTCTGATGACCCAAGGACAATAGTGTTTGTGAGAAACACAACAGAAGCATTGAACCTTCTTGCATATTCATATGGATTAAACAACCTGAAGGAGGGTGATGAAATAGTATTGACGGTTATGGAACACCATTCAAACATCGTTCCATGGCAGTTTTTAAAGAAAAGGGGTATTGTATTAAAATTTGTTGACATAGATGATGAAGGTTACCTTAAGATGGAGGAGTTTGAGGATCTTATAACTGAGAGAACAAAGATAGTTTCGGTCACACATGTTTCAAATGTTCTTGGAACAATAAATGATGTGAAAACTATAGGAAAAATAGCACATGAAAATGGATCTTTGTTTATAGTTGATGGTGCACAATCCGTTCCACACATGCCCGTTGATGTAAAGGATATTGACTGTGATTTCCTTGCATTTTCAGGACATAAAATGCTCGGTCCCATGGGAATAGGTGTTCTCTATGGCAAATACGATCTTCTTGAAAAAATGGAACCATTTCTAGGTGGTGGGGAGATGATCAGTGAGGTACATTTAGAGGAATCAAAATGGGCTGAGGTACCTTTAAAGTTCGAGGCAGGTACACCAAACGTTGAGGGAGCATATGGTTTGTCTGTTGCTGTTGATTATTTAAAAAATATTGGCATGGATAATGTTAGATCCCATGAAAAGAGTCTTGTGGAATACACCTTAAAAAGATTGTCCGAAAGGGATGATGTTATTGTTTATGGCCCAAGGGATCCTGAAAGAAGAGGAGGTGTAATATCATTCAACTTCAAGAATGTAAGACCGGAGAAGCTTGCAAGGGCACTTATGTCTGAGGGAATAATGATCCATCCACATGATGTTGCCCAGATCCTTGATCTTGAAGGCATAGCCCTCAGGTCCGGTCACCACTGTGCACAGCCCCTAATGGAAAGGCTGGGTGTTCCTGCAACATCAAGGGCAAGCTTTTACATTTACAATGGAAAGGATGATGTTGATGCATTTGTTGATTCACTTGATAAAGTTAGGAAGGTGCTGAAGTTATGAATGATGAAATATATATGGATTTTATTCTTGAAAATTATAAAAATCCAAAGAACTATGGGAAAATTGAAAATCCAACATCAATTTCACATGGTTCAAATCCATTCTGCGGTGATGAAATTTTTATTTATTTAAAGATTGATAACAATAAAATTTCTGATATAAAGTTCACAGGAAAGGGATGCGCAATATCACAGGCATCCGCATCAATACTAACGGAGATGGTCAAGGGTAAGGATGTTGATTATGCAAGGAATTTAAAGGATGAAGATTTACTTAAAGAAATTGGAATAAAACTTTCACCAGTTAGGATGAAGTGTGCACTTCTTTCATTATGGACTCTCAGGGATGCAATTTCCAAACTGGATCATTGATTTTTAAAACTTTGAATGTATTTATAAAAGGATTCTTTACAATTTTTGAAGGATTACCCTTAAAAATAAAGATCCTTTCAGGTTTATTCAAAAATCTATCCATCCTGATTGTTCCGGCCTTTATAATTTCCACAGGATCTATGCCGGATATTCTGTAAACATATTCCATCTCCAGCCTTATTGATGGTATTGAAATCATTCCATTATCTGTTCCCAGCGCCCATTCTATTCCAAAATCAACGAATCTTTTTATATCCGGTATTATGTTAAAAAACAGTGATGATCTTGGACATACAACAACAACAATATTTTTCCTTTTCACCTTTTCAAGGTCATTTTCATTAGCCTTGTGCATGTGAACAATAAAATCTGGATTTAGATCAAGAACTGTATCAATGTCCTCCCTTACTCTTTCACTAACATGTATTGCAAAAATTTTACCATTTTCTTTTGTGTATGATGCTACCTTTTTTATGAAATCAATTGGATAATCTGAAACAGCACTTAATCCAATACCGTTTGAATTTTTTAAAAGAAAATCCATCTCTTCCTTTGAAAAATTTATATCCCCTGGTCTTGAAAGTATTACCTTTTCAATTCCTTCAATTTTTATTTTATTAATAATTTCCAGACCCTTTATACCACCCTCCCTGAAATCGAAGAAGGCCCTCACTTTTTCCCTTTTCATTGTTTTAACTGAATCTTTAATTCCCTTCATCATTGTTTTTTCATCAACGGAATTCAAAATCCTATGCTTGTAACCACCTGGACCAACAAGTGAAGCAACGTCAAGCTTTGGTGGTAAATCTATGAATGAATCACCAACATGTGTATGGGCATTAACAAAACCACCTATTGCCACATATTCTGGTTCTGAATCGGCATCAACAATATCCAAAACAAGGGAATTTTCCTCTAAAATCTTATAAACACCATAGCTACCATTGTAGAAAAAATGTGCATTATAACTATTCATGAAAATCTATCCCTTTTTCATTAATTTCAAAAACAACCCTTTTATCATTGAATTTAAATCCCCTGTTCTTTATCACCCTCAGGTATCTTAAATCCTTAAAGTTTGATCTTTCCCTTTCAAGAAAAATTACACCATTCCCTATAACAATCTCAGGCTGTATCTTTTCCAGATCACCTTCCGTGGTGAATATTGCAGTTGAACCCTTTTCAACAAAAAACCTGACAAGCTTTGCAAAAACAGGGTTTCTTCTCTCCTCCTCTATACCAAATCTCTTCAAAGTTGTTAGAGAATCTATAACCACCCTTTCAAACCTCTGTTCCTTGTACTCAAGTTCAAGTTTTGATTGAAGTGATTCAAGTGTTAGTTCACCCTTTTCCACATTTTTATTCAGTTCTGAAACATCCCTCAATTCACCCTTTGCAGTAACATCCCTGACAGGGTAAACTGTGGAATACAAAGATCTTGATGGAACGGCATCCATAACTGTTAGGGACATCAAATTCCATCCGAAGGATTCACCAATTTTATTTATTATGGGTCCGGGATGCGTATCAGTTGCAATATAAAGACACTTTTCACCCACCCTCAAACCCTCATGTAGGAATTTTAATGCCAGAACAGTTTTACCTGTTCCTGAATTGCCTGCTATGAAACTCACCCTGCCCTTTGCAATTCCACCTCCAAGCAATTCATCAATCTTTTCAACACCAAACCTAACGCCTTGCAAGTTTCATCACCTCAAATCCGTGCTCAGTAATTTTTAATGGTACAACCGATTTTTTAACAAAATCCCTCGTTTTTATAAATTCAAGATAAAAATTTTCTCCATTCCTGTAGATCCTTAAAACATTTTCAACACTTCTCATAACTGGAGAAAGATCACCAAACTCTTCTGAAATAAGCAAGACTGTTGTGTTTTCAATATCCTTCAGAAAATCTATGAATGCAAGGACACCAACATCTGGATCTATACCAATGGTGTAGAAAAATTTAAGGGATGTGATAGAATCAACAACAACCCTTGAGAATTTTCTTTTTTCAAGAATATTTTTAAGCGTTGATCTTAAATTAAAAACATCAATTTCCTTCATCTCATATTTTTCAACAAGATCCTTCATGTATTTAACATCAACTATCTGTGTAACCTCCCTGTATGGCCTTATTTCCCTCTTTTTTGATGTTGGAACAGCATCAATAACACTCACCTGTCCCAGATTCCAAGCAAAGCCTTCAAAGTCCCTTTTTACCTCAAAAGCAGACTGGTCAAGAGAAATGTAAAGTGTATCACCCTCGTTCAATCCATCTATAAGGAACTGTAAACCCAGCAGAGTTTTGCCTGAGCCTGGAGGTCCATAGAGAAGGTTCACGGAACCTTCCCTTAAACCAGGGAATATGTTTTCAATGTTTTTAATTCCAATCGATTTTGTCATTGAAAACAAAAAATTTAAACTTGTTAAAAAATTTTCTTTTAATTTCTTAAATTAATTATCAATAAATTATTTATATTGGATTTAGATAAACAATACATTAATTGAAAGGTGGTAAAATATGGCAATTGGGTTTGTATTGATAAGCACAGCACCTGGTAAGGAACATGAGGTGTATGATGCGCTAAAAAAGATAAAGGAAATAGTTGAGCTTCATCCACTCTTCGGTGAGTATGATCTCATTGCAAAGGTGGAGGCGAAGGACTTCAACGAACTTGGTAAGATAGTTGTAGATCAGATAAGAAACATACCTGGTGTAATAGACACAAAAACACTGACAGGAATAAAATTCTGAGGTGAATTGGATGGCTGTTGACTATTTAACACTATTCGGTGAGATAATATTAGTTATATTTGCGTTGGTTCTTCTTATTCTTGGTGCCTTTACGGCCTATTTTGGCAGTGGAAAAAGCAGGATTGCGGGTGTTTCTCTATTCATAGTTGGACTTGTCATTGGTCTCATTTACGTTCTTTACAGACATATGGAAAATTCAGGCTATTTCACAAACTACATTCTCATACCAGGACTTGTTTACATTGGTGGTGCAATTATAGGTGCTGTAATAGCCTTTCTGATATTCCTTCTTGTGATAATGAAAACATAAATTTTATTAAATATTATATTTTCTTCCTTTTATGGATGTGTTGATAATCGCCGGAAGTTCAAGTGATATAAATTTTGTAAAGGAAGCGGCTGAAATACTTAAAAGTTTGAATATTTCATATGATATAAAAATACTATCCGCACACAGAACACCGGAAATTCTCATGGAAGAAATAAAAAAATCTGATGCAAAGGTATTCATAACAATTGCTGGTTTGAGCGCTGCACTACCTGGCTTTGTTGCTGCGAATACACTAAGACCGGTTATAGGTGTGCCATTATCTGGAAAGGTACCCTACGATTCTTTGTTGAGTATGGTGCAGATGCCAAAGGGAGTACCAGTGGCTGTTGTTGGTGTGGACAATGCTGTTAATGGTGCTTTGCTTGCTGCCCAAATACTCGCCATAAACGATGAAAATATTTACAGAAGACTTGTTGATTACAGGAAAAATGAGAGGGAAAAGGTTATAAAGGCGAATGAATCCATTGGTAGGGAATTGGTGTGAATGTTCGATCCTGAGAAGTTTGTTGAGGAAAGTATAGAAAATATAAAAAATACGGTGAAGGGAAAGGCAATAATAGCTGTATCCGGAGGAGTTGACAGTACAGTTTCAGCTGTTATTGTTTCAAAGGCAATAGGTGAAAATTTGCTTGCCGTTTACATCGATACAGGTCTAATGAGGAAAAATGAAACACAAAGAGTTGAGGAAATGCTTAAAAATTTAAAAATAAACTATAAAATTCTTGATAGGAGTGATGATTTCCTGAGTAATCTTAAGGGTGTAATTGATCCTGAAATGAAAAGGAAAATTGTTGGTGAAAGGTTCATAAGGAATTTTGAGGAGGAGGCAATTAGGTTTGGTGCGGAATATCTTGTTCAGGGCACCATTGCACCTGACTGGATAGAGAGCGGAGGGGGAATAAGGGATACAATAAAATCACACCATAATGTAGGCGGTTTACCCCAGAATATTTCTTTGAAAATAGTTGAGCCCCTGAGGGATCTTTACAAGGACGAGGTAAGAAAGCTGGCAAGGTATCTTAACATACCTGTATCAGAAAGGCAGCCATTTCCAGGACCAGGTTTGGCCATAAGAATAATTGGAGAAGTAGATAGAGAGAAGCTTGAAATACTGAGGGAGGCAACAGCCATAGTTGAGGATGAGATAGAAAAGGCTGTTGAAAGGGGTGAAATTCAAAGGCCATGGCAATATTTTGCAATTCTCTTGCCAATAAGAACGGTTGGTGTTCATGGTGATAAGAGGGCATATGGATATACAATAGCTGTGAGATGTATAGATTCAATAGATGGTATGAGCGGTACATTTTCAAACATTCCTTATAGAATACTTGAAAATATATCATTAAGAATAACAAACACAATTAAGGTTGTGAACAGGGTTGTTTATGATATTACGCATAAACCACCGGCAACAATTGAATGGGAATAAAATGGTAGTGATGGGAATATGAAATTTAAGTTTCTTGGGGGAGCTGATGAAATAGGAAGTCTGGGCCTTTACATTGAGGAAAAGAATACAAAAATTTTGCTTGAGTATGGTATTACACCAACAAAACCACCAAAGTTTCCCATGGATGCTCCAAAAATGGATGCTGTATTTTTAACACACTCACATCTTGATCATTCCGGTATGCTTCCATACCTTACATTAAAGTACAGCCCTCCAGTTTATGCAACACCTCCAACGTTGGATGTTACGGAAATACTTTTAAGGGATTCAATAAAGGTGATGAACTCGGAAGGATATTCATCCCCATTCGAAAATGAAGATGTGGATAAATTAAAAGCTATGATGAAACCTATAAGCTATAACAAAAAGGTTTACCTTGATTCTTTTGAAATAATACCATACAACGCAGGTCATATTCCAGGATCTGCCATGTATCTCATAAAGAACGATTCAAGCATTCTTTTTACTGGGGATATTCAGACAATACAGACAAGGCTTGTTACAGGCTGTGATTATGTTGAAAGTGACATACTCTTCATTGAATCAACATATGCAGGAAAGGAGCATCCTCCAAGGGATATAACTGAAATGAGATTCCTTGAAAAGATTGAGGAAATACTGGAAAGGAAGGGGAAGGTAATAATACCTGCATTTGCTGTCTCGAGAACACAGGAACTTATGATGGTTTTGCAGAAACTTGATATGGAATACTGGATAGATGGTATGTCAAGCAAGGTTAACCAGATATTTGCAAGTTATGGATCCTATTTAAGGGATGCACAGGAATTCAAGAGATCAAGAAAAATGGCAAGGGTTGTTAGAAACAAATCCGATAGAAAAAAGGCCCTTGAATCCGGTCTTGTTATAACAACGGGTGGTATGCTTGAAGGCGGTCCTGTTTTATATTACCTTGAACAGATAAAGAATGATCCAAAGAGCGGAATAATTATCACAGGTTATCAGGTTGAGGGAACAAATGGAAGGATGCTCCTTGAAACTGGCTTTGTTGACATATATGGTGTTAAGGAAAAAATAAATGCTGAGGTATCTGTTTACGATTTTTCAGCACATGCAGGAAATTCAGGTCTGATTGAATTCATCGAAAAAAGCAAGGCACATACAGTTGTTCTTTTCCATGGTGAAAACAGGGAGGCGCTGATGTCACAGATAAACGATAAAAATGTAATTTTACCAAAACCAGGAGAGGAATATGAAATTTAGGATTTTTTCCTTAAAACAGTTATTGGTATAACACCCTTCTCAAATTCCAGTAAAGCAATATCAACGGGATCAATAATATCTTCAGGAACATTAATCAAAACTGGAGCACCCATTGAAATCTGGAGTGCCCTTGCTCCTATAATCCTTGCCTTTTCAAATCTTGTATACTTCATAAAATCACCAAAAGTGTAAAACGGTATACAAAAAAAATATTTATATTTTACTCATTAAGCAGACTCTCCGCATGTCTGACTGATGTCAGATAAACCTATATAGAGGGGAGTTATTTTTTAGTCTATGAACCCTGAAAATAAACTCCCCTCAACAAACAATGTTAAGGAACTTAAAAAATTTTTCCACGAATCTCTGGATTCTATATTCGAAGAAAATATAGAAATACAATCACAATACAAAGCTAGAGAAATATCATTAACTTTACAAAATGCTATGCGTAATGGTGAATACGTGGAAACATATGTAAGAAACCATAATTCATCAAAAGTCCCTTCAGGTGATACGGTTTATAGAAGGCTCCATGAATCATTGAATTTTGAAAAAATAGATTCTCTTATTGAAGATTCTGTAAAAATTGCAAAATCAATAGGTATGTTCAATAGAAAGGTAAATGTTGCAATTGATGAACACGATGATCCATACTATGGAAGGGATAATAAATATTTAATAAATGTTTCAAGGAATAAATTCAGAGGAACTGATAAGGTGATAAGA
>JABEBW010003295.1_pt1 | contig 16290 bp, 13 predicted proteins | sample 7245961 | NCBI WGS metagenome assembly JABEBW01 (sample SAMN14506364, study PRJNA622280) | hot springs metagenome | biome: hot spring [ENVO:00000051]|acidic hot spring [ENVO:00002120]; feature: spring [ENVO:00000027]|sediment [ENVO:00002007]; material: sediment environment [ENVO:01001048]...
GAGCTGGAACTTGAGGCGCAGCACCCTCTCAACGGCAGCGTCAACGGCGCTCTCAGGGATGAGGCCCTCCTTTACGGCGCTTACCAGCTCGCGGTAGCACTGTCCCGTCGGTAATTCCACGTCAACACCTGCCGCAAGCGCCTTGATCCCAGCCTCCTGCAAGCTTCCTGCAACTCCCTCCGTAGTCTTGAGCCGAGATACTCCCTCATAATCTGATACCACTGCCCCCGTAAAGCCCCATTCGCCTCTGAGGACATCGTTTAAAAGCCAGGGGTTGGCGTGAGACGGTACCCCGTCTATCTGGTGATAAGCCGGCATTATGGTCTGTAACCCAGCCACCTTCACAGCTGCCTCAAAGGTCCTGAGGTGGTTCTCCCTCAGGAACCTCTCCGAGACGTTTACAGGGGCGGTGTTCCTCCCTCCCTCCGATGAGCCGTGCCCAGCGAAATGCTTTCCCGTAGCGGCCACCCCCTGCGCCTGCAATGACGATACGTACGCGACTCCCATGGATGATACGAGATAGGGATCTTCTCCATACGTCTCCTCGGTCCTTCCCCACCTGGGGTCGACGGCCAAGTCAAGAACAGGAGCAAGCCCCTGCTTACCTCCTACCAGCTTTACTTGCTTTCCTATGGACGTTGCAACCCTCTCCATCAATGGGACATTCCAAGTGCTAGCAAGCGCTATGGATTGCGGAAAGCAAGTAGATGATGGTCCCTGCAGCCCGGCAAGGCACTCTTCGTGGATTATGGTTGGTATCTTCAATCTCGTCTCGTTAACGAGAAAGCGCTGTATCTGGTTAACCACCTTGGCGGCGTCTTTCGGCTTAAAGCCCCTGCCGGATATGCGGGTTATCTCACCTATTCCGTTCTTCAGGAGATTTCTCGCCTTCTCCTCGGAGAACTGGCCGTTTTCAAGCAGTTCATCAGCCCACACGGAACTTAGCTGCGCAATCTTTTCCTCCAGGGTCATGCTCTTAAGAAGCTCCTTCACCTTCTCATCAACGCTACCGGCCGACATACGCGATGTACGCAATGGCATAAAAGCGTATTCACCTGATGAGCAATGATGTGACCCAAACCGAAAGCAGCAGCGCGATGAGAATTCCGTCAAAGGGCGTTAGGCTTACGTCCTTGTAGTAGCTCCTGTTCTTGCTGGACCTGAAGCCCCTTAGGTCCGCCGAGATGGCCAGGCTTTGAGCGCTCATTATTGAAAGAACGACCACGTTTGCTATGCCGAGCAGCCCTGCAAAGACCATCCTTGCCACCATCAAGGGATGGCGGGCGGTCCACTGCCTCCAAGAAAAACCGCGGCTTCTCATCGCTTCGATAGTGGCGGATATCTGGTCAATTATTCTAGGAATTGCCGTAAGGGCAACGGTCAATATGAAGCCTATTTCGACTGGGACCTTGCTTTTTACAAGCGCTCTTAAGAGGTCTGCAGGAGACGAGCTGAAGACTATGAAGAAGGCGCTGGCAACCGCCACAGAGTCCTTCAGGCCAGAGAGCAGCCCGAACTGAAAACCCGCTGCGGAGAAGCCATTCACGCCAAGAGCTCTCAACGAGCTCGGCAAGAGTAGCTCATAGCCATAGCCCATGTGCGGCCTGAACTCGATTGAAGCCGTCCAAGCCGCAGGGATCACCGTAGCCGCTATAAGCGGAAAGATGAAAGCGTACTTCTCCTTTGACTGGGGCGTAAAGGCGTAAAGCGCCAATATAAAGGCGAGAAGCAACAAGACGTACGCTGGACTTACGACTTCGCTCACGGCGGGAAGAGCTATGGCCATAAGCAACTTAACCCTGGGATCAATTCTATCTAGCGGCCCTCCGTAAGGAAGCGCGAACACAGAACTGAACTTGTTTAACCCTATGGCGACCCATATGAAGTAGAAGGCAGTTAATGGCCCAAAGAGAATCATGGCCAGTGCAACGGCGTAAGCCGCCAGCATGCTAAGGAATTAGCTGCCCCCCTTATAAGCAAAGGAGGTTAACGCGGCGTTCCGCCTTTGAGACGAAAACCACAAAGGCCCGCGCTCCCGCTACCGTCAAGAGAAATGTCCCTGCCTCGTACCTTTAATCGCGTCTTGACATGAGTCCTATTTAGAGCGCTCGCCCCGCATCGCCATCGCGTTTTGGCTCCCTTTCCTCTGGCGGCTTAATGTTGTGGAAGAAAATCCAATACAGACCCGCGTTAACTGCCAAAAAGGCCGCGCTTAAGTAGAGGGGCAGCGATATCGAAACGTATTCCATTAGGTAGCCGGTAAGCGTTGGGGCGGCAACTGTGCTTGCCCTCCGCGCGATTCCCGACACTCCCTGCGATGTGGCCCGGGCCTCTTCATCGATTACACCGAGCGTATACGATTGCCTCACCGGCATCGCCATGCTGTTCAGCGCTCCCCTTATGACATAAGCAATGGAGGCCACAAAGTACGTGGGAGATAAGGGTATAGCGGCCAGCGCTGCTATGCCAGCGATGCGCGTCAGGGTTATGGTCTTGATCGAGCCAAGCGCGCGAGCCATGCGCGCGGCCAGCGGGTAGAAGGCGGCGTTTACAAGGCTCGAGGCAAAGAACACTGGCGTGAGCTGATTGAGGTCTACCCCAAAGCGAACGTAAAACCAATATGGAAAGAATGGGGAAATGAGCCCCATGCCGAACCCAGAGAAAACGCCGGCAATCGAGAACTTCGTTATAAGCGATGCATTTCTCCTTATGGCCCTGTTCACCGCGGCGCGGCCCTTCGGCTTATCCTCGTGAACTGCCCCTATCACGAAGGCCTGCGCGGCTCCCAAAGCTGCAGTCGTTATGAACAGAACCCGAAATCCCGAAAATCCCAGCACGCTTGGTATAAAGGCCAAGAGTGTCCCAAAGGCACTTGAGAGCGAGCCCACCGTAGATGCCAAAGAGATCACGTAAGTCCTACTTCTGTCATCAGTCTTCTCGGAAAGCAGCGCGTTTTGAAGCGGTGCAAAGGGACCACCTCCTGCTCCTCCTCCCCCTCCGCCTCCGACGCCTCCAAACACCGCTGCCAAAGTTATTAGCGTAAGGCTGCGGAAAAGCGCATAAAAAACGCCGGAAAGAGACATGATCAGCGCAAGAAGGACAAGAAGGGGCTTCTTTCCATAGACGTCACCGGCGTAGCTGAATACCAACATGAGCACGGCCGAAGACGCTGACGCAGCAGTGAAGATGAGCCCGATCTGGATTGCGCTCAGGTGAAGCTTTGCAAAGTAAATTGGTATTGCAACGTTCATATATCCGAAGGAAAAGCTCCTGAGTCCCCTAGCCGCTATTATCAGAGATTCCGCGCGCTTGTCCCTTGTCATTGGCGATTACCCTAAAACGAAAATGATAGTTCCTTTGGCTCTTTAACCTTTTTATGCCGCGTCCTTGCCCTACCTATAAGATCATGACAAACGAAGAGATCCCCTTCGATGGCCTAGGCGACAATGACGTAAAGGGCATCCTCACGCGTGCTAGGGTGATAATGGTCATAGGCGCGTCTAGGGACCCTGGTAAGCCCTCCGGTCACGTTCCGCTCTACTTGATGTCGAAGGGCTATCGCGTCATACCAGTAAATCCGTTTGCCTCAGAGATAGGAGGAGTAAAGGCCATAAAGAGGCCCTCAGATTATGCTGAAAAAGAGCACATAGACGTAGTGGACGTGTTCAGGCCCTCTCAGGAGATACCTTCGGTGCTTGAGTCCATAAGGGATCTGAGCTTTGACGTGCTTTGGTTGCAGGAGGGAATATATCACCCAGCAGTTCTACACATAAAAGGGAAAAAGCTGGTTTGGAACCGGTGCATGATGAAGGAGCACGTCAGGCTCCTGGGACGATTATCGCTGTTTGCGTATCCCGACGCGCTTGTCTTTCTAACTGGTGCTTTGGCAGTCCGCGAATTCGCGCTCATTTTGCAGAGAAAAAGCCTAAAATCAGTGAAGCCCGCAGGATTGGGGGCAAAGCGCTCGGGTTGGCCCTACAGCTTAGACAGGAAGGACGCGCCCTGTCCTACTCTTTTGGAGAGCTCGCTTAGCTTGTTCAGGTTGTTAACGCTGTTCTCAATCGCCTTGAAGGGATCTTCGCGATATGGGAAAAGGTCAAAGGAGTACCAGCCCTCGTACCCCAACCTGTCAAGCCATGATAGCATTTCCAGAAAATCCACTATGTGCACGACCCCAAAATCAAGGTCGTCGTCTCCAGATCCGAGGTTGTCGTTCAGATGAAGATGGAAGAGCTTGCGGTGTTTCAGGGCAAGGGATGCCGCGAACGCAAGCCCCTCTCCTGCCATTAGCGAGTGGCCGACGTCGATCGTTATGCCAACGTTGTCGCGGTGAACCTCCTCCGCCATTAGGAGCGCTTCCCCCACGTTGGCGGGTATCTCGCGTGCTCTCGGCTCCCTGGGCTTGTACTCTATGGACACCTTAACCCTTGGATCGTGATCTGCTATGCGGGTTAATGAATCAACCATGTTTGACCAGGCCCGCGGGTAGTCCGCGTGAAAAGGGTAATCGTATCCGTCCTGACCTGCCCACACGTTTACAACTGCGCCGAGATCTGCCGCGAGATCCATGGCTTTTTGCGTTTCGGTTATGGCCTGTTTTCTGACGTCGTCATCGCTTGAAGAGAGAGCCCCATGGGCCCACCTTCTGCTGGAAAAGAGGTCAACGCCAACTGCGGCTACTTTTAGGCCGATTTCTTGAGCTTTTTCTACCAGCGCCCGTGGCTCAAGTCCGGGCGAGAGGTTGAACTCTATTCCCTGCACTCCCTTTATCTTGGAAAGCGCATTCACTGGGTCAACTGCGTCCCTGTAGCCGCCGGACATGAACCTGTCAGCCATGTTGCCAAAGGCCCACAAACCGACCGATGTCTTCATGCGTAACTGTGTGCCGTGGCCTATACGCCTACGCTCCTTATACGCTCCTCACGCTGGCGGATCGAGTGTCAACTCCTTTAAGCTTGTGCAATCACTAAATACCTGTCTCACGTGATCATCGTCGAAGTCCTTTACCCTGTACACCGTTGTGTAGATCTCGCGAACGAAATCGCACACAGCGCTCCCCGCAAGCGGAGAGCGAGGAAGAAGAGGAAGCGCTCCAAGGTTCAGCCTTACCCACGCACCCCTCATGGGAGGCTGATAGTAACGAATGGGTATGACCTTGAAACCGTTGGCCCTCCAAAACGGAGTCAGCTTGTCCTCGAACTCAGCGTATAAAAACGCCTCAGGGCCCGGCTTAACTTCACTTGACAGAAGGTTCGCCACGGCCTTAACGAGCTGGCTGCCGAGGCCTCTTCCGCGGTTTTTGGGGTCGACGGCAAGGTACCATATGACGCTTCCCTTGTTCAAGCGAGCGAAAATCGCCATAGCCAGAACCGCTCTCTCCTTCAGCACAGCCAACCGCGGCCCGCCCCGCCTCCCAACTATCTTGTGCAGAATTTCAACCGGTATTGCAGTGACAGAATCTCCGAAGGATTCCTTGTAGATCCGAAGTGCCTCATCCAGGTCTTCGCTGTCTTCGCCGAGCTCCCTGAACTCAACGCCCAAGGGTCTCGTCCTCTGGCATAAAAGACAGCACAAGCTCCCTTCTCCTTGGGCGCACGTCAAGCTCTATGAGGAAAACGTTCTGCCACGTTCCAAGGGCCAAGCGGCCGCCTTCAACCGGAAGGGCTAGGCTGTTGCTTAGGAGCAAGGACCTGAGGTGAGAGTGACCGTTGCCATCACCCCACGTGGAGTTATGCCTGTAGTTCGCGTTCTTTGGTACGAGGCGAGATAACATGTCTTTAACGTCCTCAAGCAGGGCGGGGTCGTCCTCATTTACAAATAATCCCGACGTTGTGCTTTTTAAGTACACAAAAAGAACGCCATTCGGAAGGCGAGCCACCCTCCTTTCAAGCTCTCCCGTCAAGTTGACTATGTCAAGCTCCCCCCTCGTCTCAACGAAGAGTCTATCCATATCTAATGACTTTCCTTCGATAAAAAGTGTGGCGGTTTACCAAGACGTGGTGTCTAAGAGAAGATCCGATTCAAATTGATCGTAGGCTCCCTTAAGCCATTACCAATGCCACGTAAATGGCATATATGGCAAGCAGTGGCAGCGCGTCAAGGCGATTGAGCTTGTGTCCCCCCCTCATAGAGGCGTGGAGCAAAAGCGGAGAGGCCAGCGCGAAAGCGGCAGAGGAAACCACGGGCTGGCTAATGGGCAGGGCCATGTCGCCTCCCAGCGCGGCCATCGCTCCCAATCCCAGCAGCGCCTTCGCGGTGTTTGAGCCAAGGATCGTGCTCAGGGCCATGCCGCTCTCTCCTCTCCTAGAAGAGATTATCGAAACCATGATCTCGGGCAGTTCGACGCCCAGCCCAAGTATCAAAACGCCTACCACGAACTCGGGTATTGAATACCTTTCGGCTATGTCCACGGAGGCCGTGACTGAAAACTCGGCAGACGCGTATATGAGTATAATGGACGCAAGAAGCACAGCGGTGGTCTCCGCGAGCTTCTTTGCAGAAGGCCTTAAGGGAGGATTTGCGACGTCCCTGGCCTCCCCCCTCGCCACGTAGAAAACGTAAAGCGAGTAAAGAACAACTAGGAAGAACCCCGTGTACCTATCTAGCCCGCCCGCGAACAAAAGGGAGACTGCTAACGCCGTCGAAAGCGATGAGGTAATTGCTTCCCTGGCGCTCAGGTTTCCCCTGGTATTTACGTCGCCCTTCAAGATCACAAGAAGCGAGGGAACGAAAGTGGTCACCACCACCGTGGACCCGAGAAGCGTTCCTATGCCAAGCTTGGGAGCGCCGTCCACGGCCGAGATAGCGCCGGTTATTATCTCATCCATGGCAGTTGCCAAGGATATGAGTATGGCGCCTATGGCTTCACTTGACCAGCCAGCGTAAGTAGCTATCTTCCGCGAAGAGTCAACAAGAAGCTCGGTCGAAACGTAAAGCGTTACAAGCGATGCCGCCAGCACGAGAACGCTGTCCAGGGGTCCCAGTCTTACCTCCTCTCGCTGTATTTTGCGATCGCAAATTAGCTTTTCCTAAGGTGACGCGTTTAGCTTGAGCTGCCAATCAGGGCGTAGGTTACTTCTCGGTCTCGCGAGCTGCACTTGAAGCCTGAGGCTCCTGGAAATTTGCCTGAGATCCTCGGAGACATAGTCCTCGATCCTCCCCTTATCCATGAGCTCCGCCATCATGGGGTCAACCGGTAGCCTTCCCAAGAAGGGAATGCCATGCCTTTTAGACTCCTCTTCGCCCTTTGGAGCGCCAAACGGGTAAACGACGTCGCCATTGGGGCACTTCATGTAGGCCATGTTTTCCACCAGACCGAGTATGGGGACGTTTACCTGCTTGGCCATGTTGACGAACTTGCTGACGACCATGTTAGCCACGTGCTGTGGCGATGTGACCACGACAACCCCGTCAACTATTATGCTTTGGAAGATCGTTATGGCCGCGTCGCTCGTCCCAGGAGGCATGTCTATTATCAGGTAGTGAAGCCTTCCCCATTTTACGTCTGAGTAAAACTGCTGAATTGCCTTGGTTATGAGCGGTCCCCTCCATATTATCGCGCCCTCGGGGTTGTCCAGTAGGAGGTTCATGGAGACCGCCTTTATGCCGTTCTTCGTGACAAAGGGAAGGAGCTTGTTTCCCTCTGCCATTGGCTCTTGCCCTTCAAGTCCTAAAGCCTCTGCCACGCTTGGGCCCGTTATGTCCGCGTCAAGCACCCCCACGTCAAATCCTTCCCTTCTCAGCTCAGAAGCCAACGAGACGGCGACAAGCGACTTCCCCACTCCCCCCTTTCCAGATCCCACAGCTATTATCTTCATTATGTCCCCGTGGCCATAAACGGGTATGTTGGATGCGGTGCTGTAAGTGGCGCCGTCCCCATACCTCTTTCTAACTATTTGCGTGACCTCGTCGAGCTCCTCCTTCGTCATAACCACTGTGCGAACCTCGACCTCGGACGCGCCCAGCGCTTCAAGCGCCGACTTCACGTCGTCTTCAATTGTATCCGTGAGGGGGCATGTATCGGTTGTCAGAGCGACCGTGACTCTGACCTTAGGGTGCTCTCCCTCGGATACGCTGACATCCTTTATCATCTTCAGCTCAGTCAAGCTCATGTTAAGCTCTGGATCCATTACCTTTGAGAGAGCGCGCAGAACATCATCCTTTGTGATGCTCATCTTCATCGGGTATGAGACCGTTATAGCGCTTAAGCCTATCTCAAAGACCGCCTGGCCTTGAGGTAACCATACGTCCAGGCGGTTCTCTTGTAAAGGTAGTGTATGGGAATTATGAGCGAGGCCGCGCTTCCGGTGTACTTTGCCGCCCTCAGCGCGTTTACTATGCCAGATGCCAAGGCCATGGGAGGATAGAAGCGCCAAGGGCGCACCGTATGCGGGTACCTTTCCCTCACCATGAACGCGCCGAATCCCCACCAGAAGTACTCCTTCCAAAGCCCCTTCCAGGAAGAGCGAGCGGCGTGGTAGACCCATGCGTCAGGGTTCACCGCGAAGCTCCACCCTTTTTCATGCATTGCCCTCGTTATCATGGCGTCCTCCGCGGCGATCCTAAAGCGGACATCGAACCCTCCTGCATCCATGGCGGCCTTCCTTCTGTAAAGCGTGGCTGCAGTACCCGCTGATGAAAGAGTTGGACCCCGCCTTGCCCTTCTAAGAGCGGACACCGTCCATGTGATTCCCTCCACAAAAGCCACAAGCCCTCCGTCGTATGGATAGGTAACGCCCTCCACAGCTCCCACGTTTGGGTGCTCTTCAAGGTATGCCACCTGCTTTTCTAAAAAATCCGGAGGAAGTACATGATCACCATCCACCCAAAGCACGTATTCTCCGCTCGCGTGCTCCAGAAGAAGTTGTCTGGCATAGGCTAGGCCGCGCCCCTCATCCGATAAGATGAGCCTTAGGGGCCAGCGCCTGAGCTCCTCCAGAGTTCCGTCCGTGGAAAGTCCGTCGGCGGCGATGACCTCCTTTGGTTCGTAGGTTTGCGCAAAGCAGGAGCGAAGGGCTTCCCTTATGGTTTTTGCGTTGTTTTTAACGGCCAGGGCTATGGTAACGAGGGGCTTTTCGGCGCTCATGTCATCTTCATGTGCAAGCTTTTAACGGTTGCGAGCGATCGCCATGAACGCCATGAAGGCTTGCCCACGCCTTCTTTGAATGCCAAATGGGCCATGACCACCCGAACCGCGATCGGTAACCCGGCCAGTACTTGGAAAAGGCGTCTGGAATGGAGTCTATGACGTCAGTTGCCAGCAGGTGATAGCCTTTTCTTGAGGCAGCTATGTCGCCAGCTACCCCGGTAACGAAGGAACCAGCGCAGGTCGCCCTGAAGGGCTCGTTCTTCCAGGACAAAAAGGCCCCTATGACCCCCGCAAGCACGTCGCCGACTCCTCCAACAGCCATCCCAGGGTTGCCCGTCCCGTCGAGCTTGTACCTCTTTCCGTCGGTTATGACGTCGTACTTGCCCTTGAGCAGAATCACCGACCCGAGCTTTAGCGATGCTTTGACGACGTCATTCACCCTAGCCGCCATCGAGCGCTCGAAATCGGGTCCCCTATCTGGCTCTTCTGAGGGCTTATACCCCGTCATGGCCGCGAACTCGCCGGCGTGCGGGGTGAGCACCCCTCCTGGTCTCTCTGGCAAGGCGTGAAGCGCGTCGGCGTCCACGAGGTATGGCTTCCCGAGCCCCTTGAGCTGGTTCACGATCTTCGGCACGGCTTCCATGGTTTCGGGATCCCTTCCTATTCCCATGCCAAACACGACCGCGTCATACCTTGGGATTATGGAGGAGAGCTCCGAAACTGACTCCTGGGTTAGCACTTCTCCCTTGAGAGGGTGCACTATTATGGCTGGGCTGTAAGCCCTGATGGTGCCAGCCGCAGATTCGGGCGCGGCAACTGCAACCAAGTCTACCCCGCTCCTCATCGCTCCCAAGGCTGCCAGCGCTGGCGCGCCGGTGTAGTACTTTCCGCCGCCTATGACGAGCAACTTGCCCATGTCTCCCTTTTTCGCCGTCGGCCTTCTTGGCCTGAGCGCCACGGCGACGTCGCCCGGGCCCACAAGCGTTTCGGCCTCCCGGGGTATGCCGATGTCGGCAACCACGTAGTTCGAGCGGCGTTTCGCGAAGCACAGCTTCGGAGCGTGCATGGTAACGGTTAAGTCGGCCCTTAAGCTGACGTCTCCAGCCTCTCCGGTGTCTGGGTCTACTCCGGCTGGCACGTCCACTGCCAGCTTGAAGGCGCGGCTGGCGTTCACGGCCAGAACGATGGAACGCACTGGCTCCCTGAGAGGCCCCCTGACTCCCGTTCCCACCAGCGCCACTATGACGGCTTGGGCTTTCTCGAGCAAGCGCCTAGCGCTCTCGGCGTCAACTCTCTCAAAAACCTTCACCGTGTAAAGCTGGGAAAGGAGATCGAGCTTTTCCCTTGGTGGACCAGAGAGCTCTTCCGCCTTTGCGGTAAGCCCAACCGTTACGTCGTATCCCATGGCAGAAAGCCTGCGCGCCGCCACAAGCCCATCTCCCCCGTTGTTGCCCGAGCCGCAGAGCGCCAGCACCGAGGAACCGGGCTTTACCCTGGCCGCGAGCTCCCTGGCAACGGCCTCGCCAGCCGCTTCCATCAGAAGTGATGAAGAAATACCAAGCCACGCGGCGTTTAGGTCAAGTACCTTCAACTCCTCAACGCTCATGGGAGCGCGATGATCGTACATAAGGCCTTAGGGCCTTCAGATAAAAACCATTCGACCTTTTAGGTGATCCAAAAGCAGCCTGACGCCAAAGCCCGTGGCCCCCTTGGTCATCCACTCCCACTCAGAGTTGAGCATTGCAGGGCCGGCCAGATCTACGTGTGCCCAAGGAGTGCCTTCGGCGAAGAACTTCAAGAAAGTCCCTCCCACTATGCTGCCAGCCTCGCCCGTATCGCTGATGTTCTTGAGGTCTGACCTCTCTCCCTTTACCAGCTCTTCGTAGAGATCAAATAGCGGAAGCTGCCACAGAAGCTCCTCCGTCCTCTTTCCGCTCTCGATGAGCGAGCTGACCAAGCGGTCATCGTTTCCCATTATCGCGGCGACCTTGCTTCCAAGCGCCACCACCTGCGCCCCGGTTAGGGTCGCTAGGTCCACTATCTCTTGGGGGTCAAAGGTCTTCCCGTATGATATGGCGTCAGCAAGGATCAGCCTTCCCTCCGCGTCGGTATTCGCAACCTCCACGGTCTTTCCCGAGTACATCTTGATTATGTCCCCAGGCCTCACCGCGGTACCAGATGGGATGTTTTCCACCAAAGGGGCGATGCCGACGACGTTCTTGTTCAGCTTGAGCTTTGCAGCGCCGTACACTGCCCCAACTACGTCCGCCGCGCCGCTTTTATCCATGTACATGCTCCTTATGCCCCCTCCAACCTTCAGGTTAAGCCCGCCGGAGTCAAAGACGACTCCCTTACCGACGAGCACAATTGGCTTTCCCTGTCCCCCATTGTACTTCATCACCAGAAGGGCGGGAGGATTAGCAGAGCCCTTGCCTACCGCTATTATTCCTCCGAATCCGTCTTTCCGAAGCCTTTCCTCCTCCAGAACCTCTACCTCCACGGGAAGACCCTTCATCTTTTCCTTGGCTAACTGAGCAAAGGTCAGCGGTGGAACCGATATCGCTGGTTCGTTGGCAAGATCTCTCGCGAGCTCCACTGCCTCGCATATGGAGTTTGCGCGGCTGACCTCTTCCTCATGCTCCTTGCCAACGACGTGCAAGACGGGCTCCTTTTCATCCGGAGAGGTGATGTACTTCCTGAAGCGATACGAGGCAAGCCTCGCACCTATGGCGACCTTTTCAGCGTCCAGCCCATTGAGCACTATGGACGCTTCATCCACCGAGTTAGCCTTCAGAAACTTGACTAGCCTTGCACCCCACTTCAGCTCGTCCCCGAAGGTTCCGATGATTTTTTTCTCGTCCAAGGCGAACTTGAACTTTATTTCCTTTTTCTTTTCCTCCGGTTCCCGTACAGCTTCCACCACCACGCCCTTAGGCACGCTAACGACGTCTATCAACTTGAGAAACAATGCCCAAGCCGCTTATAAAGGGTTGGGTTGAGGCATGCAGCTTTGCTGTGTGGCTCTCAGCCGTTTTATGGCAAGTAACAAGGACAAAGCTTTTTTTTGAAGAAAACCGAGGCCCTGCTTTTCAAGGCATTTTTTCCGATGTTCGCGCTAAAATATGGCTTAATCCCTTGAAAGCGCGTAGAGAAAAGGCGCCATTTCTATAAGCGATAATACCGGAAGGGCAGCGGACGAGGTGGCCACATCTCTAGTCACATAAGCCGCAACTAAGAAAACGCCGCTGGGGACTGCTATGATTAATATGACGCCCAGTGTAAAAAGCACGGCCGTCACTGAGTTCGCCATGCCCGCCCCGCCGCCCTTGAAAACCCGGTTGAAGTAGTACCCCGCAAAGGCCACGGTGGCCATTAGGGGAAACTCCATGAGCATCACGGGAAGCCAGTAGCTAGGTTTTCCGAAGTACACGACGAGCGCGGACATGAGCACGCCGATCGCCGCGTAAACTCCCATGGTGACCATGCACTTGCTCAGGAAGTTCTCGAGCTTTGATATCGGGAGAGTCATGAAAGTTGCAAGGCCGCGCTCTTCCGAGGCGTAAAGGGCGTACGCCAACATGGCCGACGCGAAGGCTATGGGAACCACGTAGCTTCCCCAGAAGACTAGGTAGTCCCTGCTAATGAGTGATCTGCTTGTTACGGCGGTCACGATGGCCATGATAAAGTAAATCGCGGGTATCGCCAGCATGCCAGCCAGCCTCGAGCGAAGGGCCTGCCTGAAGTCGAGCGCGATTATGGCCGCTGCCGGACTGGTCAGCTTGAGCTTGACCTCTCCCTCGAATGACTTGCCGACGTACTGCTCTGGAGTAAGCAGATAAATCGCCTGCTTGCTGAAGCCATAAACCGCCAGCACGACGAAGGCGGCGGCGTAAAAAGCAGAGAGAGCCACGCAGGTAGGGCTTATCCAGTAAAGGTTCAGCACTGGAACATACGCGAGGTAAGAGCTCCAGTGCTGAGCTATGAAAATGGGCACGTCATAAGCAACCCCGGCCAGCAATACCACTGGAATCACGGATCCCGCCCTGAGAAGACCGCTCACCTTACCTCCCACAGATACCCTGCGGAAGCCGTATGAAAGAGCCACGTCCGTTGCAAGGGCAAGGGATATTCCGGATACCGACGCGACGAGGAAGTTCAGCGCATACGCCACGCCATAAATTGCGCCGCCGAAAACTGGGACAACCAGCGATACCAGTATAGGAGCGTCCACAGACCTCAGTATCGAGACCGCTGAGGTGGCCTGGAGCTCTCCCCGGTCCAATGGAATGGTGCTCAAGAAGTCCCTTATGTGGGGAGATGAGGAAATGGAGAAGCTGATCTGAAAAGCAGACATGAAGACCAGTATGTAAACCCAAAAGAACAGCGTCACCGAAACTCCCGCGAAGTAGGACTTGGCCAGAATTCCTATGGCCATGGTAAGGATCATCATGCCGCCGTACACGGCACTCATCAGGTACTTGTAGAGCTTGGCGTTCCTCGCAAGCCTCGACGCGACCTTCTCCGTCGGCGAAAGTCCGGTCAGCCTTGACGCAGCGTATCCCTGAAACATAAGCTCATCGTAGACCTTTCCCGCTATGTTCCAGATGTCCTTCCACTGCATGCTTCAAGACCCTGACAAAGCGTTTATGAGGCTTTTAACCTCTTCCTCTTCCTCCGTGGCCTTAAGGAACACGTCCTCTAAAGATGCCGCCTTAACTTGGTTTCTCAGCTCTTCCACCGTTCCCTCAGCAACCATCTTGCCCTCGTTTATTATGCCAACCCTAGTGCATATTTTCTCCGCCACGTCCATTATGTGAGTGGAAAATATCACCGATCCCCCGCCTTCCACGTGCATTTTCAGAAGCTCCTTGAAGATACGCACCGATTTCACGTCAAGTCCGTTAAAGGGCTCATCCAGAAGCAGAAGCTTCGGCCTGTGTAGCATTGCAGCTATGACCGCAACCTTCTGCTTGTTTCCCATGGAAAGAGAAGCGATCGGGGTTTTCAGGTACTGGCGCAGCTCGAAAGCCTCCACGAGGGCGTTGAGCCTCGATGGGTCCTTAACCCTTCTCACTGAGGCCACAAACTCGAAGAACTCCAACGGGGTCAGGACGTCGAATATGGCCGGGCTTTCTAAGACCGCGCCTATGTAGTTCATCACCTCCTTGGAGGGCGCTTCTTTGCCCATTACCCTTATGGTGCCCTCGTCTGCTGGAACCAGCCCCAGTATGGCCTTTATGGTAGAGGACTTTCCGGCACCGTTTGGGCCCAGAAGGCCATATATCTCTCCTGTCTTAACGGAAAACGTGAGGTGGTCAACCGCGACTTTTTCGCCATAACTCACAACTAGCGAAGTGACCTGCAGCGGATCGGCGCTCTGCATGAGATCCATTGTCGGAGGCTTTTAAAGGTAGGCACAGTGAGTGAGGAACGGCAAGGCTTTTAACTAACTCCGCTGAATTTGGCCATGAGCTACGACAATGAAAAAGCTCTGAATTACTTGCTGGACTTCTTGAAGAAACCATCGGTCTCCGCCACCGGAGAGGGCGTAGGTGAGGCTGCCGAGGCCCTGGCGTCGCTTATGGATAGCCTGGGCTTCAAGGGCAGGGTGGACAAGACGCCAGGTAACCCCGTCGTCAGAGGAGAGGTTGACGTGGGAGCAAAAAGGACCATCCTCATGTACAACCACTATGACGTTCAGCCGGTCGATCCCGAATCAGAGTGGAGGTTTCCCCCTTTTTCGGCCACCATAGCTGATGGCAAGGTTTTCGCAAGGGGAGCATCCGACAACAAGGGGACGCTCATGGCAAGGCTCTTTGGCGTGAAGAAGACCGTTGACGAAGGCAAGCTGGGAGTCAACGTTAAGTTCCTCTTCGAGGGCGAGGAAGAAATCGGCAGCCCTCATCTTGCGGATTACGCGAGAGGCGTTGCAGGAGAGCTTAAATCCGATGGAGTCCTCATGGAAGGCAGCGGATTGGACGCAAGGGGCAGGCCACAGATCATACTTGGGGTCAAGGGTATACTTTACGTTCAAATTGACGCAAGGGGCGGCTCCAGGGACATACACTCGTCGATGGCGTCAGTTGTTGAGAACCCGGCGATCCAGCTCGTGAAGTTCCTGTCGTCACTTGTCGATGAGAACGGGAAGGTAACCATCGATGGCTTTTATGATGACGTGGAGAAGCCTGATCCTTCTTTCGATGAGCTCTTGTCCAAGCTTGACCAAGACCCAGACGAGCTCATGCAAAGCCTTGGAGTTAACAAGCTCAAGTTCAACGATAAGAAATCGCTGCTCCACGCGCTCTACGCGGAACCCACGTTTAACGTTGACGGCTTTATTTCCGGTTACACGGGCCCAGGCAGCAAGACCATAATCCCGCGCTCAGCGAGCGCAAAGATAGACTTCAGGCTCGTGCCCAACCAGGATCCTCATAAGATATTCGAAGCCCTTCGCAAGCGCGTTCAGGCCTCGGGAATGGACGCCGAAATAACGAACCTCGGTCCAGAGTACGCCGCTAGGACCTCTCCCAATTCAAAGCTCGTGCGGGCCATGGAGAGCTCGGCCAGGCGCGTATATGGTAAGGACCCGGTGGTGATACCAACAAGCGCTGGGACGCAGCCCATGTGGGTTTTCACGAGGATAGCTGGCATCCCCGACGCCGTAAGCGCCATCGGGGCAGGATCAAGCGGATCCAACGCCCACGCCCCAAACGAGAACATACTCATTGAAAACTACTACAAAGCCATCGAGCACACGGCGGAGTTTCTTGCGGACTTCGCGAGGTAGGGCCTCACCACTCAAGATCCATTTCATCTGAGCTCAAGTGGGAGCTTCGATCATGGGCCCATCAAATAAAAAAAGCAAGCTAAAGGCTTATTTGATGTCCGCCGGAAGCCTGACCTTTGCCTCAGACCTTGTCCTGGCGGATTCATATATGGCGTCTATCAGGTAGTGCATCTTCACTATGCCCTTGGTATCGATTGGTGGCTTAGTTCCGTCCCTAACGGCAACGAGGAAGTCGTAAACCTTCTGGTAGAACCACGGGCCATGTCTCTCCGGCAGGTGCTGCGGGCTTATGTTCACCATGTAGCCGTTCATGTCAGTGTAGAGGGTAAGAGGGCTCAAAGTGAGGCCTCCCTTGGTTCCCAGCAGTATGGGGTTGCCCAGCGACTCGGCGTGCATAGCCCAAGCCTGCTTGTAG
>JABEBW010003897.1_pt1 | contig 16261 bp, 18 predicted proteins | sample 7245961 | NCBI WGS metagenome assembly JABEBW01 (sample SAMN14506364, study PRJNA622280) | hot springs metagenome | biome: hot spring [ENVO:00000051]|acidic hot spring [ENVO:00002120]; feature: spring [ENVO:00000027]|sediment [ENVO:00002007]; material: sediment environment [ENVO:01001048]...
TCGTTAATTTCGCTCACTATTACCCTTGCGCCTGATAGCTTGGAAACCATCAGGTGCAACAACCCCATTGGCCCTGATCCAACTATAAGCACAGTATCAGCAGGCCTTGGCCTTATGACATCATTTGCATGCAACACTACAGCAAGGGGCTCAGTATATGCCGCTTCCTTAAAGCTGACATTATCAGGTATTCGGTAAAGGAACTTGGCCGGGGCTACTGCATATTCGGCATATCCCCTGTTAATGTATTTTTTATTAATGCACAGGTTAGTTCTCCCCTCTCTGCAATACTTGCATGTTCCGCATGGAATTATTATTTCGGGAACTACTCTATCGCCGATTTTAACGTCGTGAACATCTTCTCCCACTTTTACAACTTCACCGCTCCATTCATGCCCTGACAGGCCATATCCATCTTTACCGTAAGGGTACCACTGCCTTTTGTCTATGCCTATATAGCTTCTCAGGTCACTGGGGCATATTCCTATGTTCTTTACCCTGATTAACACCTCATCACTTTTTATTGTGGGGGTTTCAACCTCCTCTATCCTTATATTTTCTGGCCCATATTGAATAGCTGCTCTCATAACACGAGGAATTTCATTCATAAATTTTAAATTGAGGCACAATATTTAATTATTTGGTAGATCAAACCAGATGCTGCCAGGATGAGATCACCCCCTAACCAGCTTATAAATATAGGAATTTTCTAAAAACTCTTACCATGAAGCATAAATGACCGCGCAGTAATGCTATAATTTGATTTTATCTATCCAGACATCGTGCTGGATGCTAGGACCGTATGGCTTTTCAGGGAGAGGATGGCCTCCACAGGAAAGGAGTTCTGGGAAGTACTGAATTGACAGCTAAGAGAAATTGGGATATATGTAAGGGCATCCCGATGATGCTATATTTGTGGAGCTTGGCGGCCTGAAGCCTGAGGGGTCCGCTGGCAAGGTTGTTGAGGTAAGCAAGGACACAGTGCACCTGAGGGATTCCACGATTCTTGAAGCAGATTCTGGTGCGCCCACAGCAGAGGACGTAATGAGGAAAAAACGAAGTAGAAGAGGGAAAGAGCTGCGGATGAAGGCACTGCATTCCTTTCCAGTGATGAGCTCAGCAGGACTAAGAAAAGGGGAGATGAAGCTAATACAAGAAGGTCCAAGGACTTGGAAAGAGGGGAAAGAGCTACTTTGGTTACAAGCTGTATACTATGCTAAAACTGGAATAATAGAGAACTATGCTATGACCACTGCATCTGTGCACGACAGCCAGGTGGACCTGAGCAAGCCTGGTGAGCTGATAATTGAGGACAAGGGGTACAGCGGTGCAGCGACAAGGGACTATGCCCCTTTGCAACGATGTGATTTTCCTCTGAATCATATCCTCTATCTCCAATTATTATTATCCTGAACTTATCAACTATTCATGCTCTTCAGCATCTTCCTGAACTCCCTTGAATCATGAACGTATCCAAATCGTGCATTAATGAAACGATAAGCTGCGATTTATCATCAACACATATCTTAATCTTCCTTCCAAAATCATCCAGCCTTTTATCGTAATAAAATGAATGATAGTTAACTGAGTGGCGCCAATAATTATCCTGCTCCCCAGTGATTCAGTGAAAATTTCCAGAACCTGGTTGATACAAATTCAATGAGCCCTTTATCAATCCTCTCTGAAAACTTCTGGATTGTTATAGAGGCATTTCGGAGAGGGATAAAAGGTCAATGAATGCTGGATTTGATGATATCATCTCAATTACATCTCTATAGCTTACATTTCTCCAAACCTTGTACAAAAGTATGTCAAAGAGCTGATACTGTTTGTACTTAGAAAACTTGGGAGAATAGGCAGGAAGAATCCTCCTGGATACATTCACAGCCTGCTCGATAAACATATATTCCTGTGATTTCACTACAAACTGGGGGATTTTTGTTGTGGTTAAGGTATACATAAATCCGGCAAAAATCCCCCAATTAAATAAATGCTTTCTTTCATTGAGGATTTCTACTGAACTCGTTGGAATTAAAAATTTAAATATACAAGTTTTAAAAATATAAGTGATGGGAAATAGACGTTCTATAAGTAAGACGATTGTGGCTGTCATTGTCATACTTGTAATAGTGATCGCTGGAGTTGGTTATTACTATTACACAAGCACTGCTGTTCATAAGATAACTCCTTCATATAAGGTCGCTTTACTTTTACCAGGACCATCTAATGACCTTTCTTGGAATGAAGCATCGTATCAAGCAGCATATCAGATGTCTTCCTCTCTAAATTCAACTGGCAAGTACACTGTTTTTTCCTATGCTACGGGTTTATACACTACACCGGATATATCTCCAGTTCTTCAAACATATGCCAGTAAAGGGTACAACTTGATAATTTATGCAGGATATCAGGGGCAGGTGCCAGTAAATGATATAAACAATTCATATAAGAACACTGGCTTCCTGGTGCTAGATGGCTATTCTGCTGGTGGCAATGTAGGAATTGTAGTTGAAAGGGGAGGTCAATTGGGATTCATAATGGGCGTTCTGGCTGCCCTTTTATCGCATACAGGAAAAGTAGCAATTATAGGGGGAGAAAATGTTGGCGATATAACTTGGATAACTGAGGGCTTTCTGCTTGGCGTAAAATATGTTAATCAGAATTTTAACAAAAGCGTTCAGGTAATAAACACGTTTGTGGGGAATTTCGACGACCCAGCAGCGGCTGAATCAGCAGCAACTGAAGCAATACAATCCGGCGCAGATGTGCTTTTCTGCAGTGGAGATGGGATTACTGAAGGGGTGGCTGCCGCAGCAGCAGAATATAACGTGACATTTCTATATGATGAATTTAATGCATCTTCATTAGCGCCTCAGCAGACAATGGGCGGAGTTTCATTTACATGGGAGCCCGTATTTATGCAGGCTCTTAACTATTGGACAGCAAATCACAGCTTCCCGCAAAAACCGTTTTACGCTACATTTGCAAATCATGGAATAACTCTCTATGTATCTCCAAAGGTTCCATCCAATGTATCAACAATAGTTAATAATTTATACAATGCACTGGTATCTTATAAAATACAGGTTTATCAGGCAGAACCAAACGGTTCGCTTGTGTATTCTCCAGTAACGCCGCCATATAATAGCATAGCGTGAGCAATAATGAACTTGGTTAAACCAATTCAAATTATTTTTTTGATTATTATAGGTGTTTTGTTAAGTTCTTTGATGTTTCCTCTGTTCCATTTAAGCCCATTAAATGGATTGAATACGTTGTTTATTTCCGGTTTTGGAAGCTATGTGGGATGGATTGAGACATTAAAATTAGCTACACCTCTGTTAATTATAGCTATTGGATTATCTGTGCCATTCACTGCAAAGTTCTGGAACATTGGTGGTCAGGGTCAGTTTATACTTGGAGAAATATTTGCAACCTGGGCCGGGCTGTCATTAGCACCGTCTTTTCCTCCTGCAGTTGTCATACTGGCTTCTATGATAATGGGTTTTATCGGAGGCGCAATATGGGCTATACCGCCAACCTTGATGAAACTTTATGCAGGAACAAATGAAATTATAACGACGTTAATGATGAACTTTGTAGCAGTTTATTTGTTGAGTTACTTGTTAATAGGTCCAATGCAGGGAGCCCAGGCAAAGCTGGTAGATGCTCCAGCATCCAATCCGATACCAACTTACGATATGCTTCCAAAAATAGCGTCAAACTTGACCGCAGGCATAATAGTTGCTTTGATACTTGCTGCAGTTTTTTTTATAATTTTACAATATACAAATTTTGGATATGAATTGAAGATAATAGGCAACAGCAGAAGCGGAGCCAAATATGCTGGCATAAATGAAAAGCGCGATATATTATTATCGATGGTGATAAGCGGGGGGATAGCTGGAATAGCTGGCATGGTTATGGTTTTCGGAACAACTCAGCTGCTGATACCGCAGTTCTTTAGCGATATAGCCACAAGCTATGGCTATGTTGGCATTCCAGTTGCATTGATAGCTTCCTTGAACCCAGTTGCCATAATAGCTTCGGCTATTTTCCTGGGAGGAATTCTCAATGGTGCTTACGTAATGGAAGCAATATACAGCGTTCCAATAGATGTTGTTATAGCAATTTACGGCATAATCATGCTTTTTTCAATGATAGGCGTGATGACAAACGTATTTGATAAGTTAAAGAGGTGGCTAAAATGAGCGCCTCGCTTTTGTACACAATAATTGCTGTTGTAATAATAGGGATGGTCCCGAGAGCGGTGCCGATATTTACCTCCGCTCTTGGAGAGACAGTGGATCAGGCCTCCGGTGTCCTAAACCTGGGAGTAGAGGGAATCATGCTTATGGGTGCCATAATAGCTTTAGAGTATGACTACTTTTATCATAACATTATTTTTGCATTTATAGTTGCTGGTTTTGTTGGAGTATTATTTGCAGCTGTTCATGGCATTGTATCCATATTGCTGCATGGTGATCAAGTGATAAGTGGAACTGCAATATGGTTCATTGGGTGGGGAATTTCAGGCGTAATATATGCATCTACATTTGGATTGTATTCAACGCCTCCCAGCGTTGCTGTATTGCCAACGGTCTACATACCATATCTCACATCATTGCCAATAATAGGGAAATTATTTTTTGGAGAGGATCCATTTGTTTATGTAATGGTTGTAATGTTAATAGCTGTGCAATATATAATGTTTCATACGAAATTTGGGTTAAATCTAAGAACTGTTGGTGAAAACCCCCATGTTGCTGAAACTATGGGTGTAAACCCTGTTCTTTACAGGTTTATAGCAGTGCTTTTTGGAGGATTTATGGCAGGCCTTGGGGGGGCATACCTTATTCTAGGAATTGTTGGATCCTTTTATTTTGATATGACTGCAGGCATGGGATTTATTGCTGTAGCGCTTGTATATTTCGGCAAATGGAATCCATGGAGAGTTCTGGTCGGGTCACTGATATTTGGCGCTGTGTATGTGCTTTATCTGACACTCGAGAGCGTTTTCCCAAACATATCATATAATTTCTTTTCAATGTGGCCATATCTGGCAACTCTGATTCTAATATTTGCAGTTGGTGCAAGATCCCATGCACCTAGCTCGCTTACGATGCCCTATATAAGGGAGTGATAAAAATGGAACCATATATCAAGATGTTGAACGTAAGAAAGGAGTTCCCTGGGGTAATTGCAAATGATAATGTGGATTTTGAAGTATATAAAGGAGAAATACATGCGTTGCTTGGAGAAAACGGTGCTGGCAAAACCACGCTTATGAATATACTTTATGGGCTTTACAGGCCAGATGCAGGAAAAATAATCTTTGAAGGGAAAGAGGTTAAAATTGGAAGCCCAACTCATGCCATGGCATTGGGAATCGGCATGGTTCATCAGCACTTCTCGCTTATACCTAACTTTACAGTAAGCGAGAACATAGCCATAGGACTCAAGGAAGGAGGCTTAAGATTGAACCTTAAGGAAATTTCCAAAATGGTTTCTGAGGCGTCAAAAAAATATGGATTGCAGGTTAATCCAGACGAAATTGTTGAAAGGTTAAGCATGGGCGAGAGGCAGAGGGTTGAAATTGTTAAAATGTTAATTAGAGGTGTCAATACATTAATCCTTGATGAGCCCACAAGCTCATTAACGCCACAAGAATCAGAAGTGCTTTTCAATAATTTAAGATCCATGACTAATCAGGGAAAGAGTGTCATATTGATAACCCACAAATTATATGAAGTTCTTGAGGCAGCTGACAGGGTTACTGTGCTCAGAAAGGGAAAAGTTGTATATAATGGATTGAAGGGCGAAATAAGCGCATCGAAACTTGTGGAAGCAATGGTTGGGCGTGAAGTTCAGCTAGACTCATTTAACAGAATGCCTGCTAAAGGGCAAGGAGCCCTTGAAGTGAATGGCCTGGTGGTAAAAGGAGATAGTGGGGCAATTGCTGTTGATGGCGTTTCATTTAGAGTTAACGGAGGAGAAATTTACGGTATAGCTGGCGTATCTGGCAATGGGCAAAAGGAGCTTACAGAAGCAATATTTGGAATAAGAAGAGCAGTGAAAGGAAGCATAATTTTAAATGGCAAAAAAATTGACAATATATCTGTAAAAAATAGAATAAAAGCTGGCCTTGGCCTTATCCCAGAGGAAAGGGTTGGGGTTGGCGTAATACCGGAATTACCTCTTTATTTAAACTCAGTAATTCATGATCATTGGTGGAGACCGTATTCTATAAATGGATTTTTTAGCTATAAGCAGATTAGGTCATTTTCAAGGACTATAATTGAAAAATTCCAAGTATCAACGCCATCAGAAAATTCAAATGCAGGGCATTTATCAGGCGGTAACATTCAAAAATTTATAGTTGGCAGATCTATGTTACGCGGAAACAAATTCTTAATCGCCGTAAATCCAACCTCAGGTCTTGATGTGGGCGCAATTGAATCAGTAAGAAATTACCTGATTGATTTTAGAAACTCAGGAGGTGGCATACTTTTGATTTCTGAAGATCTTGATGAACTCATTTCAATGTGCGACAGATTAGGGGTTATGTACAAGGGTAAAATAATGAAAGAGTTTGAAGCCGCTGGCTTCGATAAATTAAAAATAGGCAGCATAATGATGGGAGCAAATTATGGCTGATGACAAAACTCATTAATTATACAATTACATTATATGCAATAGCAATTATAATTATAGCTGCCTTAATTACTATTCCATCATATAGAGCATCACTTAACTATTCATATGTAACTCATGATACCCTTGGCAATTCATCGGTTAACTATGCTGAGCCATGGACATATGTGCTAAATGGAAGCAGGAATGGCATTTTCACAATTATTGCTTACAAGACGCTGAGAAGTTATATTATTAAAGTAAATGCCAGCAATGGCCTAGTCTTGGGCGCTTATTATTTGCAACCCCCCCATTACAATATTACGTTTGGAGGCATATATTATGAACCAGTTATTCTACTTAACACACCAAGCATCAATAAACCAATTGTTTTGCTAAATTCCATCAGGTTCAGCTGGAAGCAGGAAGGAAATTATTACTTTCTTTATAATTATTCTATAATTCATCAGGAAAATGGCACCCTTGTGCAAAAGTATTATTTTCTGTTTTCCAGAATCAGCGGATATATGTTAAATGAAATCATATATTATTCGTATATGTCAAAAAGTGAAAATTATACTCTTCATAATCAAATTGTACTTGATTCAATTAATTGATTTACCTTTTTAAACAATAGACAAAAACTCATTGTGCAAATCCTTTATAAAAATAGCAGAGCTTATCTTATTGACAAATAGTTGCTTCTTCATCCTAGCGCTACTTAATAGCATTAGCGGTCTGGCATACTCTCCACGCTGGAAGCGTCGGAGGTTATGCGCTGCATGGCAACCATTTCACGCGTATGCTCAATATGCCACAAGAGGAAGCTATTAGTTCCAATTCTGAGCATGTTTATTGAAGCGCTCAAATTCCTGTCCAGCATAACCTTTGGTGCTCACAATAATTTTTATTTGAGCAATGCTTCCCCTATAAGCATTCAGCGCTTCATCCATATTGTAGTGGCCTTCGTGCTCAAATTGTTTGTAACATACTAAATCCTTAGATTTGCAGTTATTTACCCCGTGCGTAGGTTTATTTCTCCCTTTGAGGAATTTATTTCCATTAAAATTTTACCATTTAAATCTATTTTCTTACCATCAATATCTATAATCTGTCCATTGGATTCCCTTGCAATTTCCCAGTCACTGTTGTCAAAAACTATGTACCACTTATCTGAATAGTTTTTAAATCCGTACGTTTGCTCAGTGTTTTCACCAAGCTTCCTTGCAACAAGCTCAATGGCTCCGCACTTTAAACATTTATAATAGTCAATGGAACCGGCCAGCTCGTTGTTGATATAAACCTGCCTTATTCCTTCTAGCCTGAAATCATGTTCACATGACATACGATTAATTTAGTGAAGCTCCTGTATATGAGTTTTTGCGCTCAATTTTCCTTGCAAATGTCAGATAAGCTGTGTGACCCACCATTATGCCTGAAGGCCTTGTTCTTCCATCAGCTACAACCATTCTTCTCAAAAGCAATTCAACCGTTTCGTCTATCCAGAAACCAGAGCTCTTCAATGCTGAGTCAAGCTTCTCAAGTTGGTCAACAGTTGGTAGCAAAAAGCCCACGGGCGAAGATGGCTTTAAGGAGCTCCAAATTTTATCCGTATAAACCCATGGATCCCCAAGATCCACAAATGCCGCATCAAATTCGGCCTCTGGAAGCGAGCCTTCGTATTTCCTAAATTCTATCCAATTTTCAAGAGATGCTTTTTTTATATTTTCCTTAGCCATGTTAACGAATTTTTCATTGATGTCATACGATATTACTTTTCCATCCGGCCTAATGCTGTTAGCCAAATATGATGTTAGGGCTCCGCTGCCAGTGCCCATTTCAAGCACCATCATTCCAGGGCCAATGCCGAGCTTTACCAATATGTAGCCTGCATCCTTTTGATATATTATTTGTGTTAACCTCCTGTATTTCATTATTACGTCTTCTAGGGTGGGCTTAAGAAATAGGTAATCAACTCCAAAATTTACCCTTGAGCCAAATGGAAGCCCAACGATTTTATCAAGTTCAATTGTTGATAAGTGAGTTTGAAACTTCTTTCCCTCTTCTACCTTAATAAGCCAGGTCCTGTCCCCGTACACCACCAGCACAAGATTTCCATATGATATGTTGTCCATGCTATAACCTGATCTTTATCTTTCATAAAACATTTTAGTTTATAAAAATTTAAAAAATAAATTACTTTAAACCTTCAACTATTTCTACACTGTGGCTTGCTCCAATCCTTGATGCTCCTGCATTTATCATATTGAGTGCATCCTGCGCGCTATGTATGCCTCCTGCTGCTTTTACCTTTGCCTTGCCCTTAACTGCCTTTGCCATAAGTTCCACATCATGAACAGTTGCTCCACCCTTTCCAAACCCGGTGCTTGTTTTAACAAAGTCTGCTCCTGCATCTACAGATACCTGACACGCCTTTATCTTTTCATCATCTGTAAGATATCCAGTTTCAATTATGACCTTAAGTAATTTACCGTGGCTTTTCACCACTTTATTGACCGCGCTTATGTCTTCCTTCACAATGTCCCACTTTCCTGATTTGGCTGCTGAAATATTCATTACCATGTCAAGCTCATCAGCACCGTCCTTGATTGCCATTTCAGCTTCAAGGGCTTTGACCTCTTTGTATGTGACGCCAAATGGAAATCCTATAACGCTCAACACCTTCACATCAGTTCCCTTTACTAACTCCTTTGCAAGCTTTACGTAATATGGGTTAACAATTACCGAAAAGAAATGGTATTTTTTTGCTTCATCGCACAGCCTTTTTATATCATCTTCAGTTGCAAATGGATTCAGTTGCGTATGATCTATCATTTTAGCAAGGTCTTCCTTATTCATCATAAAATTAGCCATGCTGGCCTAATATAAACTTATTTGTTGGCTTGTTTCTCACGCTTTTTAGGTTATGCCATGCACGTATCAATCATTTCATGATATGCTCGATGTGTCCCACTAGGGTGCATCAGTGACCTGGCGTAAGCACATCATGTGACAAACTTATTAATGTTCACACTTCATTGCAAGTTTAGCAACTTTGTGAACTGCAAATAAGAGCGTTAATTTCACGTTAAATTCCTACAAGCCGTACCATGTCTCCATCTTCAAGCTTATATGAAGGACCAACTTTTAGCCTCCTGCCCTTCCTTACAATTATTGCCTGTCTGAACCTTATTCCAAGCTTTAATGCTATACCGTTTATATTTGTTTCACTTTTAACTATAAGCGGTTCACCATCCACCGCCCACTCAGAGTTAAGCGTGTATACTCTTATCACTGAAAGAGCCCTGAGAACAGCCGCAAGGTCAACCTGCGGATTCCCTGTTGCATTAACCGCTACCTTTTGCATGCGGCCAAATATTGCAGCCTCAACGTCATCCATGGTTGCGTTTTCGCTCAGCTTTATTATGCAGTTAGCCATACCATAATCCCTCAAAAATTTTCTCAGTTCAACTTCATTGATCAATGAGGAATTACCAATTATTCGGATTCCTCCAGCAGGCTTCCTTTCAATACTCACTAGTTTGCTTTTGTTCTTTATCAGGTCTATGCCATAGTCATCCAGAATCTTCGAAACTCGCTCATAGTTATTAAGCAAAATGGCATCCATTTGCTTTATTATCTTGATAAAGTTGTCCTCGTTTCCCCTGCTGAGGATCACATAGTACAGCTGAACGTCAAGGTCAAGAGCCTTAATTGGTGCAACAAATGGCCTTTCAAACACCCCGTATATTGGTGGTTCAACTCCGGTCAGCTCAGTGTAAATTTTCGAATGTTCACTTTCAACAAAAGCTAACGTGGGAAATTTGACCTTTGTTATTGTCCATGGATCCTTTCTGGTAGCTTTTTTCCTTTTATTTCTTTCAATTTCATCCTTAAGGGATGAGATTTGCCTTTTTATTGAAACCTCAAGCTTTTCTGTGCCCTTGTGATGGGGCATCTTAGAGTAAAACATCTGCAACAGCCTCAGTTTCTCAACAGGGTCCTTGGCAATTGATGCCTTGGCCCATATCGCCTTTGATTCTTCAGTAAGATTTGTGACCATTTTGTTTTTATATACGAAATTAAAATGGCAATTTAAAAGCGTTCCTGAATATTGGTGATGGATTTTAGCCATAACTAAAGCATAATTTCAACTAATGATTGAGCATTAAATCCTTAAAATTTGCAAGTTGGCGCGACATATCTATTAAACTCAAAAAGTTTGTAAAAGCATCTGTTATGCCTTTGATCGCATATATAGCATTTAATCAATTGTATATTTAAATTATTTAATGTGGGGTTGCGGATTATTTGCTGCGCATTTTTTCGCCATGTTGAGTATATCAAGAAATTTTTCCTCTGTTAACCTTTTAGTGTTTGTGTTTTGAGGTGATGGATGAAATGAGCAAATGATTTTTAAATTTTCGCTGATTTTAAAAGTTGCTCCATGTGTAAATTTACCATTAGGAACTTGATATCCTAACCATTTCAGGGTTTTGATTGTCCATTTATATGCAAACCCCCCGAGGACGACTATTACCCTGGGGTTAATTGTTTCAATTTCTCTTTGCAAAAATGTAGATGCACATGTGTAAGATTCTTCGTTAGTTGGCATATTATCTGGAGGCGCGCACTTCACAACTGCCGTTATATAAACGCCTCTTAATTTAAGGCCATCATCCCGGCTTTCAGATTTTGGCTTATTTGATAGCCCTGCAGCGTACAAAGCTTTAAACAGGAATTCGCCAGATCTATCACCAGTAAATACCCTCCCAGTTCTGTTGCCACCCTGAGCTGATGGCGCCAGTCCAACTATCATTATTTTTGAATCTGTATCGCCAAAGCCCGGCACGGGTTTCTTCCAGTAATTTTTTGCCTTCGTTGGATTTTCCCTCACTGATTCCCTGTAATTTACAAGCCTTGGGCATCTTCTACATGTTATGATTTCATCATATAATAGAGATTCACTCAAGGGATAATGCGCTCCAATAGCCATTCCCTATCAAATGGCAAAAGGTCGTCATATCCTTGGCCTACGCCAAAGAATAAAACTGGCTTTTTAGTTGCCCAAACAAGATTTATAACTGATCCACCTTTTATATCAGCATCCATTTTAGCTACGATGGATGCATCAAATCCCGGCTTTTCCAGAAATACCCTGGATTCCTCAATTATATCGTTCCCGGATAAGGCATCACCAACAAAAATGTTCAGATTTGACTTTGCCACTTTAACAATCTTATTTAGCTCTTCAAGCAAATTTTCATTTGTTTGCATTCTGCCTGCTGTATCTATGAGCACTGCATCATAATCGTTGGATTTTGCACTCTCAATTGCATCCCTTGCCACTGAAGCCGGATCAGAACCGTAATCCTTTGCTATAACCTTAACACCTATTGCTTTGCCATGGTATGACAGTTGCTCTATAGCTCCAGTCCTGTACGTATCAGCTGCGCACATTATAACCTTCAATCCATCATCTTTTAATTTCTTTGCAACCTTGGCTACAGTGGTTGTTTTCCCACTTCCATTTATTCCCAAAAACGTAATCACAAATGGTCCATTGTTGTTTTCAATCAGGCTATTAAGATCCATTGGTTCTGGGAACAACTCAGAAATGGAACTTTTAAAAGCAGATAGAATATCATTTTTTTTATCATTAACAACCTTAAATTGTTCTGATGAAACCTTTTTTATCATCAATTGTTCCAAGTACTCTATTACTTCAATCGAAAGGTCTGTCTCGAGCAATTCATATTTATTTTTTTCAAAGAAATCATGAATATCTTTCTCACTTATTTTATTGCTTTTTATAAGATCTATAAATTGATTGAAGCTTTTCTTCAGTTTGTCAAACATTTTGTGATCTTTTTATAAGGTCGTTTAATTGAAGCCTGGCTTCCTTCAATTTATTTTCAATCTCATTCTTATCCCCCTGCGCAGCACTGAGCGCCTTATTCAATTCTTCTATTCTGCTATTTAAAAATGAAATAGTGGATTCTTTGCTTCTTACAACTACCACGCCATCACCAACCTTAACCATTATCTTGCTGTCCGAAGCATATTTAACCTGCACGTATACATCCCCACCTATCGGCAAGACTATTTCAGCCGTATCGGAATCGGGCAATGATTTAATGGCATTTGAAGCCGCAATAGAATCTTCCAGTGCCTGAGTAATGAGATATATCCTTGATATAATGCTTTCATCATAATTTTCCAAAATTCCTATAAGGTTTGCCAGTTCATTTATCTTTGACTGTAATTCTGAAGACAATTTCTACCAACTTCCTAGATTTTAGCTCTTAATAAATTATTCTGAGAACTTAACTATTTTATGGATTTAAGAAGGGTTTCACTCCACCTGGGCGCACGCAGGTATGCGTCAGCATACCTATCATATGCATAACAGGGCTTGGACTTTTCAGCTTCCCTCAAGCCCCTAACTTGATTATAAATGGCCATTAACAAAATGATTATTTTAATTGCTTATTGCAACTGAATAAAAAATAAATAACATGTATTTTTTAATTAGCAGTATATGAACGAAAGCAAAAAGCTTAATTTATTAATATTAAGGGATAATGGCAATGTCAATACTTGTTTTAGTTAGGCATGGTGAATCTCTGTGGAATAGTGAAAATAGATTTACTGGGTGGGTAGATGTTCCGCTTACAGCAAAAGGTGAAGCAGAAGCCAGGGAAGCTGGGAGGCTCATCAGGGAAGCTGGGATTAAATTTGACGTTGCATATACAAGTCAGCTTGATAGGGCGATAAGCACCCTTACAATAATAATGGAAGTACTGGGAACAAAAGTTCCAGTAATAAAGGATTTCCATTTAAATGAGAGACACTATGGAGATCTGCAAGGATTAAACAAGGAGGAAACGGCAAAAAAGTACGGGGAAGAGCAGGTACATCTGTGGAGAAGAAGCTACGATATTAAGCCGCCTGGTGGAGAAAGCCTTGAAGACACACAAAAAAGAACTGTTCCATTCTTCCAGAACGCCATATTACTGGATTTAACTAGGTACAGAAAAAATGTGTTAGTGGTAGCCCATGGTAACAGTTTGAGATCAATCGTCATGTACCTGGAAAACATAAGGAAAGAAGATATAATCAATGTTGAAATACCTACAGGTGTGCCAATTGTCTATGTGCTAGATGAAAATAACAACATTGAATCAAAAAAAGTGCTTGGCAGATCAGATTAATTAATTAATCCGCATTTTAAAGATATTTGCATGGTTGACCACAAGCTTAACATAAAATATGATTTTATAAGTGAATATTCCAGTATAAATTGGTCATTTCCAACGTTTGAGAACTGTCCAATTTGCAACAAAGGAAGCGACCTAGTTTTTTCAATATACCGCAAATCAGGGTATATAAAATTAAGTAGAGAAATGAGCGAGGAGTGGAGTGTAGCAGCTATTAATCATCCGTCTCCAATTGTTGATGATAATTACGAAGGGGAATGGAATGATTGGCCACTAAAAAGCGAACCAGCAAAGGGCAAACATTATGTCATAGCACTAGGTAAAAATCACATTCCATTCCATGAACTACCAAAGGATACAATAATGGAAGGACTTTACGCAACTCAGGAGATCTACAAAAAGCTAAGTGAAATAAACAGGATAGTTTACATAGTAATTTCGCTTGTGTCTGCCAGTGGTTCAGATATGAATGGCCACCCTCATTTTGATATAATAGGGCTTACATATATTCCAAAAGTAATTAAGGATCAGCTGTACAATTTCAGACAAATATATGAAGATAGAAATGAGTGTCCAGTATGTGATATAATTAAATCAGAAACGAACAGCAATAGAGTTATTTATAATGATGATAACTGGTTAGCACTCATACCATGGTCTCCAATGAGGTATAATGAAATAAGAATATATCCAGTAACTCACTTTAAGCAGTTCCAGAAATTAACTCAAAAGGAAATTGAAGATCTGGCATTTTTACTTAAGGTGATAGGGGCATCAATGAATAAGCTAACCGGGCAGGACTATTCAATAGCGCTTAATTTACCACCACCAAAGAGATCTACCAATTATTTTCACATGTATGTGTCCATTTTCTCAACAAGGTCCGCTGAAGATGCACTGTATAATGGCTTTGGCATTCTGCTAACAGATCCAGATAAAAGTATAAGGGATATCTCTAGGGCATTTAAGGAAATATTGAAGGATTTTGTTGGACTTTGAATTTAATAAATGTTAAGATTGGCGAGCAACTTAAATCTGCAATTAATCTATGCCTGAGGAATTTCCAATAAGAAGGCAATTATATGAGCCTGCAAATGGGTACTTCCTGATATAGTAGCAATAACTTTGTGGAAATCATGAATGAAGCCCAAGCTCTTCTATGCATATGACAGGCATGCTGATGCGCATCTGCGTGCGCCCAGGTGGAGTGAAACCCAAATTAAACTTAATTAAACATTAAAGGTTAAATCCCTTAAAAAGCAGATAAATTTTTAAATCAAAAGCCTTATGAAAAATAAGTGGTTATGCATGGATAAGACATCTTTGAGGGGAATTGAATTTGAATTTATTGAAAACAAGGTTAAACAATTTATTAAGAATTATAATATTGCCGGTGGATTTGTAGTTGGGCTTAGCGGGGGCCTTGATTCCACGGTTACCGCATGGCTCGCCACTATTGCAACAGGGAAGGAAAGCGTAACTGGATTGATAATGCCAGACAGCGATTCCACGATAAGCGATGATCTTATGGATGCGCAGGCTGTTGTCGACCTTCTGGGTATAAATGCTAAAACAATTTACATTGACAAAATAATTGAAGCATATAAGGCAAAATTAAACCTTGATGCAAGGGCATTAGGAAACTTAAAGGCCAGGATAAGGATGTCTATTTTATACACTTTTGCAAACAGTGAAAACAAATTGGTGCTTGGAACCGGTGATAAGAGTGAAATATACCTTGGATATTTCACAAAATATGGCGATGGCGGGGTAGACCTTTTGCCAATCGGCGATATTTATAAAACGGAATTGCGTGAATTAGCTTCATATATGGGAGTTCCTAAAAACATTATAATTAAAAAAAGCAGTCCAAGGCTATGGCCTGGTCAGCTTGCTGAAAATGAGTTAGGGATCACATATGATTTCGCTGATAAGGTTTTGTATAAATTAATTGATAAGGGGGAGGATAAAGAATCAATTATAAATGAAGAAGGTGAAATGGCAAAGAGAGTATTTGAGTTATACATGAAAAGTGAACATAAAAGAACAATGCCACCTATAGCATTTATTACAGATTAAGCTTATCTATAACTGCTTTGCTTACTCTGCTTCTAAGGTTTTGCACTCATATCAGCTATTTCACGCATAAGCCCAATATTTGACACTCTCCACGGCTAAAGCCGGGAGATTCTTGCTTCTAGGATGTTCATCGGTCCGTTGTTCATCGCCCTTTTAGTCTCCCACTTCATCCCATCCCACCTTAGAAGCAAGGGATGTGCCACAACCCCGTTAACCTCGCCTCCGTGGATGCGAGCTATATTTAACACTCCCACCGCATCCCTGTGGGCTTCCAATTTACATTTGTTGCATTTAAAGAGCCTTCCTCTGGTTGTTATGTCATTTGAATA
>JABEBW010004086.1_pt1 | contig 16140 bp, 19 predicted proteins | sample 7245961 | NCBI WGS metagenome assembly JABEBW01 (sample SAMN14506364, study PRJNA622280) | hot springs metagenome | biome: hot spring [ENVO:00000051]|acidic hot spring [ENVO:00002120]; feature: spring [ENVO:00000027]|sediment [ENVO:00002007]; material: sediment environment [ENVO:01001048]...
TTTACATAATCGTTATAGTTACACTTACCTTTGCATTGAGATCCACAAACAATATGGTTTCAACAACCATTCCCTTACTGGCTAAGAATTACTTTGATTTCTCTGCAACAGAAATTGGATTACTGGCAACAACATTTATGGGTGCAACATTTTTAATGAGCAATTTCATCAATGCAAGGCTTGTCTCAAAAAAGAGAAGATTTATTTTCATTTTTTCATCAATTCTCTATTCATTAATTTTTCCACTTTTTTATTTTGCATCACCTTTCAATATTTGGATCCTGTCATTCCTTTCAGGTTTTGCTCTTGGTGCTCTCATGCCAAACATAATGACATCCGCTGGAATTTCAGAGGATAGAAAATTCAGGGAAAGGGTGCTTGCAATATATACACTTTCATTGAGCGTTTCCCTTCTCATAGGACCATCAATAGAATCTTTTATACTTCAACACTTTTCAATAAGAGAAACTTTTCTTTTCTTTGAGTTAATTGTCATTCTTGTTCCTCTACTTTCATTCTCATTAAAATTTCCGGAAGAAAAGGAGGAGAATGTAAAAAGGGATTTTTTAAGCGTATGGAGAAACAACGGATTTAAGGTTGCTTTTTTCAATAACCTCACATATTCTTTACCCTTTTCACTTATTGTTACGTTTGCAGGAATTTATGGCATGGAATTTTTCAATTTAAACAATTCACAGGCAATTATGCTCTATTCGGCATTTTTCCTCACATCCTTTCTCTCCAGACTAATGCTTGCAGTAAGACCTGCAAAAAATATAAAAATTTGGATGGAAACATCCGTTCTATTTACAGCCCTTGGCCTTGTTTTTTCATTCATTTCTTTTAATGTATATCTTTATGTTATAAGTCTTCTTATCCTTGGAATACCGCATGGTTTCACATACACCCTAAGCGTTATATCCCTATCAAGAAGTTTTGATCAGGACACAAGGAATGCTGCAAACAGCTATTTCTTTTCAATTTCAACAATAATAGGTTCAATCCTGCCCACAATACTCGGGAAGGTTGTTGATATTGCAGGAATAAAATATACATTTTTATTACTTTTACCTGAAGTGATTGTCATATTTCTTTTGGTTGAATATTACCTTTCAAAATAAAATTAAAGGCATGAAAATATTAAATAATATAATTGCGATTTTTGTTCCATGGGACTCAGTAAAAAGGATCTTGCGAGAAAGAAAAGGAATCTGAAAAACAGGATTGAGGAACTGGAGGAACTCTCCAAGAAAAGACCCCTTACAAAGGAGCAGCAGGAAGAACTTGAAAAATTGAAGAAAAAGTTAAAGGAAAAAGAGGATTAGAGTCTATTTCGGGCTGTTTGTTAAAGAACTCTGTTGAAGATAATACTGTTGAACATTCCTGATTATATCATCGTACTTAAGGTACGCAATAAGAAGAATTATTCCGACTATAATACTACCAAATATAAAACCGATTATTGTTGCGATAAGAGTTGAATTCTTGGCTTCGATGTACTCCTGTCTGTCAAGGCTTGAATTAATTTTGGAAAAGATTAGCCAGATTAAAAATATATCAAGGATAACTTCAAGAATCAACCAGGTGTAAATAAAATAGAGAATAAAATGCATACTATTTGGAACAAAGAGTAAAATTGAATACATGGATCCACCAATTAAAGCAAAAATCAATACAATTATGGTTAAAATTCCTGCAATTAGATTCAGTGTTTTAACTGTTGATACATCTGGTGGAACATAAATATTTGTTTGAGGAATCATAACTTTTTGATCAATTTAAAGTATAAAAAATTTACTATTATGATTGTTAAGAATTATTTTTCTTAAATTTTTTATAAGTGATTTCTTTATTCATTCAAGGTGTATCGAATGAGAGTTGCTGTTGGCGGTACATTTCATATTATACATGATGGGCACAAAAAACTCCTTGAGGAGGCATTCAATACAGGTGACTTCGTTCTTATAGGTCTAACAAGTGACGAATTTGCAAACTCAACAAGGGATTATAGAGTAAGGCCATACAAAGAAAGATACCAGAACCTGATAAATTTTGTATCAAAATTTGGTAAAGATTTTGAGATAAGAATGATAAACGATCATTATGGTCCTACCATTGAGGAGGATTTTGATTACATTGTTGTTTCATACGAAACAAAAAGGTATGCTGAGGAAATTAACATAAGGAGGAAATTGCTTGGAAAGAAGGAAATGGTTATTAAAAACATAGGAAGGGTGCTAGGGGAGGACCTTATACCCATAACTTCCACAAGAATCGTTAAGGGTAAAATAAACGAAAATGGAAAAAGATTAACTGAGCTTGTTGTGAACGTTGGTTCAGAAAACATAGTGAAGTTAAGGGCTGTGGAAAAGGCCTTCAAAAAATTCTTCAATTTTCCCGTGAAAGTTCAGGCAAAAAAGGTTGATACAAAAATAAAGCAACCCTACAATGAGGATACAATAAGACTCGCAATAAAAAGGGCAGAGGAATCCATAGAAAATGGTGATTACGGTGTTGGTATAGAATCTGGTTTAATGTGGTCCAGCACTTTAAAAAGATATTTTGATGTTCATTACATTGTGATTCAGGATAGCCTTGGATTCAAAAATTATTCAACATCCATGGGTTTCCTCTATCCGGAAAATTTTATGGAGGGAATTAACAATAAAACAATAGATGAAAGATTCGCTGAACTTTACCATGAATATAACGTTGGAAGAAAAAAGGGAGCGATTGGATTCCTAACCAATGGTAAATTAACGAGGGAAAAAATTATAGAGGATGCTGTTAAACTTGCCCTTCATCAGAAGGCAAGCCTTTATTATTACTTTTAATTCACAAAAAAAGGTTCAATGCATTAACAAGCTCAATTTTAGTCAGAAGACCATTTATTGTTGCACCTGATGCATTTTTATGCCCTCCGCCATTGAAGAATTTTGCTATCCTTTGTACATCCTCCTCCCTTGACCTGAATTCAATCTTTGTTGTAAATGAATATTTATTCATCTTTGTATACTTTACAACAAGAATATCCCATTCATCACCATCAAACATTTCCTCTATTTTATAAACAGGAATATCCCTGTGCGGTTCAACAAAAATAACCCTTTTATCCTTAATCTTCAATCTATTGATCCTTCCAGAAAGTTCATTTTTTATCTCTTCCATTTCTTTCCTGAAAGATTCAATAAGATTATAATTTTCCTTAATTATTTCTTTTATTTTTTCTGAATCCTCTGCATAGATAATATTTTCAAAGAATCTTGTATAATCAGAATCCTTTGCATTCCTCACAGCTGAAATAAGATCCCTCAGATCCCTTTCAAAATCATTTTCAACTCTGTTCTGATCAATATGGTTTGCCGCATCAACCAAGGGATCTGATATTTTATAAACATTTGCAAGAACCTGGGCCGCACTCTTTTCAGGAGAAACATAAACCTTAACATTGGGATAATTGTCCATCTCACCCCATATATGGTGATCTATCCATACTGCTTCAAAATATACGGATGCAACCCTGAGAGAAAGTTTATCCCCAGTTATGTCAAGTATATAAAGTCTGGATGGATCCCAGGATCCCATTATGGATCTGGCAATCGTATCCCTTATATAGGTTGGTGAGGAAAAATAAATTTTTTGGGTTTTTTCAACATATTTGTTTAAAAGGTAACCTGAAAGTATGCCATCGGAGTCCAGATGTGTTATTAATGTTGTCATATTTCTCAGGCCATTTTCTGAAGAAACATTTTAACAATTAAAAGGTAATTAATAAACATTTTCCTTTTGATCGACGATAAGATTATTAATGTTTATAAATAATCCATGAAACATGTATCTTACAAATGAAGAGGAAAAAATGCTTAACGGTGAATATGGTGAAGCATTAAGCACAGCAATGAACCTTATTGTAAAACTTGGAGAGTTTTATAATGCCGAAAAGACGGTGGGAATATCATCATCACAGATATCGGGCATATCATACAAAAATATAGGTGAATTTGGCATAGATTTTCTGAGAAAATTTGAAAATGCAAGGGTTAAGGTTCAGACTTTCATAAATCCCATAGGTTTTGATCTTGATAGCCCGGAATATTTCACAGATGATGAGAAATTTATAATAAAGCAGAAGGAAATAATAGATATTTATAAAAAAATGGGTGTAAAACCAACATTGACATGCACGCCCTATTATATTTATAAACCATCCATGGGAGAACATTTGGCCTGGGCAGAATCATCAGCCATAGTTTATGCAAATTCAATCCTTGGTGCAAGAACAAACAGGGAGAGCGGTATTTCTGCATTAGCATCAGCATTAACGGGAAGGGTTGCCTATTATGGCATGCACACGGATGAGGGTAGAAAACCAACAATTAAAATAAAGTTTGATTTCAGGCCGGAGTTTTCAGATTATTCAACAATTGGTTTATACATAGGAAAGACAATTGAAAATGGTATACCATATTTCACAGATATGGAGAATGATCCCGATTACCTGAAAATCCTTGGTGCTTCAATGAATGCAACCGGAAGCATTCCCATGTTCCATGCTGAAAATATAACACCCGAATGGAAAATTTATAATGAAGAAAAAATTGAAAAAATGGTCATAGAAAAAAAAGAAATTGAAAATTTCAGTGAAAATATTAACTGCAAGAAAGATGCGGAGGTTGTATTCGTTGGATGCCCACATCTTTCGGATAAGGAAATAAATGAAATTGCAAAGTTATTAAAAAATAGAAGGGTAAAAAAGGGAAAGGAACTGATGCTTTTTACATCAAGAACCGTTAAAAACAATAACATTGATACGGTTAGGGAAATAGAGAAATCTGGTGCAAAGGTCTTTTCAGATACCTGTATGGTTGTCTCACCAATTTACAAAAATTTTGCAGTTATAGGTTTAAATTCAGGGAAGGCAACATTCTATCTTGGGAAGGAGAAAAAAACTGTTCTTATGGATCTTAAAAACCTTCTGGAGATGGTGCTTGAATGATTTTAACAGGAAAGGTAATAGTACCGGGAAGGGTTGAAGGTGAGGTTTTAAAGGTGAATGGCTCATTCTCCTTTCTTGGCGGTGTAGATCCTGAAAGCGGTATTGTCAGGGATATAAACAAAAGCATCAAGGACAAAATTTTTGTTTTTGAAAGCAGTGCAGGTAGTACTGTGGGATCCTACATAATATATGGTCTAAAATTCTACAAAAACGCACCACTTGCATTAATATGCAAATATGCGGATGAAACCGTTATAATAGGAGCAAACATTGCTAAAATTCCCACCATTACAAATATTGATGTAAGCCTTATTGAGAATGGTGATAGAATAAAAATAGATAATGAAAAAATAGAAATAAATATTGAACCCACCGAGGTTGTTACCTCAATACTTATGAACTCAAACAAAATACTAATACTGAAAAGGAGCGATAAGGTTTCAACATACAGGGGTAAATGGGCAGGTGTTTCAGGTTACAAAGAAGATCTTGAACCTGAAAAGGCTGCCCTAAGAGAAATAGTGGAAGAAACTGGAATTAATGATCCAAAGTTGAAAAAGTATGGAGGATACATGCTTCTAAGGGATAAAAATAAACTATGGAAAATACACATATTTCTATGGGAAGTAAATGAAAAGGAAATAAAAATAGACTGGGAACACACCGAATATCGCTGGATAGATCCAAAAAAGATTGATGAATACGATACGGTTCCTGGTCTCAAGGAGGTTATAAATAGGCTTATTTAAGAGGGAAAGAGAAAAATAAATAAAGGGATTTTCTATTCAAGTTTTAGGGCTCGTGGTCTAGATGGTTATGACGTCGCCTTGACACGGCGGAGGTCACCGGTTCGAATCCGGTCGAGCCCATTAAAAAATTTATAATCCAATCCAGGGATTGCTCTTGTAACCCTTTGCAACAACATGGGTTACCTGCTGCCTTATACCCTCCCTTTTAAGATCCGTATCTATGAACTCCTGCAGTTCCTTCATTGAAAGGAAAAGACCCTCCGCAAGAAGGTCATATTCCCCAACCACCCTGTAAAGTGAAATTATTCTTGAATTCTTTGCTATACTTTCAGCAACACTTTCAATCTTTTCGGGATCCACTTTTATGTACGTGTATGCCTTAATGCTGTTTTCAACAGCAGGTATGTTAACAAGGACTGAAAATCCAAGTATTATTTTTCTTTCCTGAAGTTCCTTTATTCTCCTCCTAACAGTTGCCTCGCTTATGTTGAGCGCCTTCGCTATTTCAATATTCGGTGTCCTGGAATCGTTTCTCAGGTAACATAGAATTGCAAGATCTATTTCATCAAGAGGGAGAAGTGCGGGATTTATGTGTGACCATCTCTCAGCCAGATCACATTTCAGCTTTGAGTAATCAATCATATTCAACACCTTAATACTCGAATAGACGGATATATATTAAATTTTTCCTAAAATCGCAATAATTTTTTTATTTATTTTTTAATCTATACTAATTTTCGGCATATTTTTTTCTTTTTGTAGTAAAACAACCCTGCTATCCGGTCTTTCATCAGCTATATAATATGAAAGTTCATCCGATAATTTTCTTGCAAAATCCTGAATATCCGCATGGGATGGCATGCTCTCCATTGTTACCCTTTCCCTGGAATAACCAACATAAACGTAACCCTTTGGTTCAATAAAATGTGGCTCTGCAAGCTGGTCAAGTTTTGCATATTCCTTAATGTAGTTCATATTTATATTCTTTAACAATGTGTGCCTTATAACCCTTCTTGTATTCAGCGAAGGTAATATTTCAAGTGTTCTTTTCAACCTTTCCCATCCATTGTTTATCATTGGAACGAGAAGATCCTTGTATATCTGTTCGTTTGGTGCTGCAACAGTAACATAGAGCTGTGTTGGTAAAGGATCAAGGTTTTCAAGTACCTCTGGCATTGTTCCATTTGTAACAAGGAATGTTGTTATACCCCTTTTATGGTATTCAGCAATTAAATCACCGAGGTATGGATAGAGGGTTGGTTCACCCGTCAATGATATTGCAACATGTTTTGGTTCATTCGCTTCCCTGAACTTTTTCTGATCTGCCTGTGGATTGCCCCCGTAACCAGATATCAACTTTTTCTGTGCCTTTATGCTCTCCTCAACTATCATTTTTGGATCATCAGGATTCTGTATGAATGTTTCCTTGAATCCCTGGAATCGCCAGCAAAAAAGGCAGTTCTGTGTGCACTGATTTATTGCGGGTGTCATCTGTATACATCTGTGTGTTCTTATACCATAAAATGTTTCCTTGTAACATGGTCTGTTGTTTATCAGACTTTCCCTGAACCAGTGGCATAGTTTAACTCCTGAATGCTCACCAATCACCGCATAACCCTGCTTCCTTAATATTAACTTTAAAGCCTCATCCATCCATCAATGAAAATATGATTTGTTAAATAAACCTTTTGAAAATTTCCCTTCCTACATAAAATTTCTCTTTAAACCTGAAAATATAATATTTTTCCTTACCCTGAAGATTTTTTTCAATCTTTTCCTTTATAATGTAATATTCATCAGCATTTACATTGTATCTAAGATATATTTTCCCTGCATTGTTTTCCCTTAATTTTTGTATCAATGCATTCATATTTTCAGCGTAAAAATCAATGACGTAAATTGATCTAAAATATTCCTTTTCCTTAAAATTTTTTGATGTGAGAAAACACCTCTTTTTATCCTTCAATAAAAGATAAAGATCACCCATTTCTCTAATTATTTCGGGCAAAAGTTCAGCATACTGTATGGCAGGATCAACATCATATACATAGTCCAAAGGTTCATCCATAACGTTTATTTTTCTTTCAATCTGTGGATTATATATAACCCTTATGCCTTCAGGAAGAATTAGGGCGCTTCTATCATAATTCTTAACTTTACCCAGATATATGCTCAACCTTTTAATTTCACCATCCAGTGATATATACTCCTTCTCCCATTCATCATCAAGCTTGTTCATTCTCATCTGAACAGGTATATCAAAAACAAATGCATCATTTTTGTAATATTTTATAATTTTTAAAGGGGAGGGTGAAAGGTCTTCAAGATCCCATTCGCCCTTTCTAACAGGTCTTGAAGGATCAGAAAAAATAACATCAACATCCTTCAATTTCTTTATTACGGATTCATTTAAAGCATCACCCTTTATGAACTCAATGTTCCTTATTCCAAATTTTTTTGCATTCCTTTTTGCATATCTAATTCTCCCTGTTCTTTCAACAGAGTATACCTTGTGAAAATAGTATGAAAATACGATTGATTGAACACCAATTCCTGACCCAAGGTCAGCAATTGTTTCATTGGAAAGCCTTTCAGCCTTGCTCTTTGCAATTGGTATTGGTGTTGCTACCCTTAAACCTTCATCATCATGCTGAAATAACTTTAAATCAAGGTTCTCAAGATCAATCATGGTGATGGAACTCTTCACTCCCTTTCCATTCAAGGTTTTCCTTCAATTCTCCCTTTAAGAATGATTCAATTATTTCATTCAATTTTCCTTCCACACCCGATATAATATCAATACCGAATTCCTGGAAGAATTCAACTGCCCTTTCACCAATACCATATACAATAATCTTTTCCACGCCAAGATCCTTTAAAAAGTTTGGTATCTGCCCTGGTACATGTTCCTCGAATGGATTTTCGTAAATTTTTAAATTTTTAAAATTACCATTTTCAACATCAAAAACAGCAAAGTATCTGGAATGACCAAAGTGCCTTGAAATGTATGAATTTAAACCATTGTTTTCCTCAAGCGGAACCGCAACTCTCATAAAAAGGTAAAAAAATAATTAAAATTTAAAACTTTTCATTCAACCTGTATTTCCTCAGTGTTGTATTCAATTACATCAAGTTCATTCATTTCACTTAAAATAAAAAGTATCTCCTGGGATAAATCTGCAAGCCTTTCATCGAAAAGGTATTCTTCAAGATCCTCCACCGTATGGTTTTTCATCCATTCCTTTACATTTTTAGGAATTCTCATGTTTTCACCCCATGTATGACAAATGTCTTAAAAATATCTGACTATTTAAAATTTTTTGAAAATTTACCTTCTTAATTTTATATCCTTCCATATATTTTTTGCTATTCTGTAATCAACAACTGTATTTATATTGAAAAATGTGATAGGATTTAGATCATGTGCATTTATGAATTCCTTATCTATTCTGTTTAAAAATTCAGTTATGGATCCATTCAAAACACCAAAGGATTTTATTGATCTGTGGTAGAGTGAGAAGAGTGGCTCAACATAACCATTCTTCCATTTTGGTATTATGGATCTATCATTAAATTTTTCAATAATCTTTTCTGCGGAAAACTTGTCAAAGAACGGCATGTCAGCACCTATAAAAAATATATCATCATCAATGATGTTTATTGATTTTGTTAATACATAAAGCACACCCTTCTTTTCATCATCAAATATTGTTTCACCCCATTCAAAAACAATTTTCTTTGTGGAATAAAAATAAATTTTTTTAAAAAGCTTTGATTCAAAAATTCTTTCACCAAGGAAATCCACAATTGATCTATTATCAATGGAGAGAAAATGTTTTCCCTGGAGTCTTTTTGATTCCCCAACAGGTATAACAGCGCTGACCATTATTTCTCTTTATTTACAATTTCCTTCAAATTTTCAGGTTTTATTATACCGTACTCAGTTATAAAACCAGTAACAAAGCTATGTGGTGTGACATCAAAGGCAGGATTGTATGCACTCACTCCATCAGGTGCTATCCTACAATTTCCTGCATATAAAACTTCATTTTCTGACCTTTCCTCTATTGGTATTTCATCACCACTTTTTATAGATTTATCTATTGTTGAAATTGGAGCGGCAACATAGAAAGGTATTCCGTTTTCTTTTGCAACAACCGCCTTTTCATATGTCCCAATTTTATTTGCAAAATCACCGTTAAGTGCAATTCTGTCTGCACCAACTATAACCATATCAATTTCACCTCTTTTCATCAGGAAACCTGCAGCATTGTCAGCAATAATTTTATGATCTATTCCCTCCTGTTTTAATTCCCAGGATGTGAGCCTTGCACCCTGTAACCTTGGCCTTGTTTCATCGACCCATACGAATATTTTTTTACCTGACCTTTTTGCAAACCTTAATGGTGCAAGTGCGGTTCCCCAGTCAAGTACGGCAAGGGCACCTGCATTGCAATGTGTAAGAATTTTTGAATTATTTTTTATAACTTCATTACCATATTCGCCAATCTTCCTTGCCTTTTCCGCTATCATGTTTGCATATTCTTCAGCTGATTTAATGGGATCCTCTCCCCTCTCAATTTTTTCCTTTATGTATGAAAGGGCATAGAATAGATCGTATGCTGTTGGTCTTGTATTCTTAAGTGTATTGAAAACCTCATCCATATCCTTTCCCTGTATTTTTGCCTGTGCCATACCGTATGCGGCTGTTACACCGATTGCAGGTGCACCTCTCACAACCATGTCCTTTATTGCAAAGGCAATATCCCTGTAATCCCTGGCCTGAAAAATTTCAACCTTTTCAGGTATTTTTCTCTGATCAAGCATTTCAACAATACCATCCCTGTACCATATTACCCTTATATCCTGTACCTTTCCATCTATTTCCACAAGCATTATTTTCACCGAAAAAAGGATATGAAGATTTATTTAAATATTTTAGCTTTTTAGCCTCAGATCCTCGTATGCACTCAATGCGGCAAGGGCACCCTGTCCGGCTGAGATTATTATCTGACCAGAATCTCCTGTAATATCACCGGCTGCATAAACATACTTCACGTTCGTTCTTCCCTTTTTATCGGTTATTATGTACCCTTTGCTATCCATGTTAACACCCAATCTTTTCGCAGAAGAACTCTGCGGCAATAAACCAACGTAGATGAAAACGCCATCAAGGTTCAATTCCTTCTCTTCGTTTGTTGACCTATCCTTGTATCTTATACCCTTCACCTTTGATCCATCACCGAAGATCTCAAGAACCTGTGCGTTCATAATGTATGGTATGTTAAGTTCCTTAAGCTGTTTCTGGTATGCACTCTCACACATATACCTGGGCATGAATTCTACTATTGTTGGTTCAACATTAACACTTTTAAGGTAAATAGCAGCTATTGCACCAGAATTACCTCCGCCTATAACAGCTACCTTCTTATTTCTGAAGAAATATGCATCGCAGGTAACACAGTATGAAACACCCTTTCCAAGGTATTCATCCTCACCCTTCACGTTCAATTTTTTGTGTGTTGTTCCGGTTGCGAATATTATAGCTTTGGAATTTATTATCTGTCCATTGGATAGTGAAATGTGAAATCTTTCATTTTCCTTATTAATATCAAGGACCTCAATACCTGTAAAAATTTTAAGATATTTACTTGCGTGCTCGCTGAATAGCTTTGCAAGTTTTTCTCCCTGGATGCTCTCAAAGCCAAGATAATTTTCAATGAGAGGATCCTCAGTTACAAGACCTCCGGATACATTTTTTTCAATTATGACTGCGTCAAGCCCAGCCCTAACAGCGTATATGCCCGCCGATAAACCTGCCGGACCCGCACCGATGATAACTACCTCGTACTCATCTTTCAAAGTAGGGGCTGAACCCTTTGAAATAGAAAAAGATGGAAACATAAAAAACACTTAAAAATTTACATTTCGGGCATTCCGCCCATTCCACCCATTCCTGGCTGCTGTCCCTGCTGCTGTCCCGGCTGTGTCTCGCTCTTTTTCTTTGCCGCAATGATGTCATCTATCCTGAGGATCATGGTTGCAACTTCCATTGCACTTTCTATTGCCTGCTTCTTCACCCTCACCGGTTCCACCACACCTATCTTGAACATATCCTCTATTTTATTGTTCATCACATCAACGCCATAAGATTTGTTGTTTTTCTCATGCTCGCTCTTAAGTTTCATGAGTATACTTATGGCATCCATACCAGCATTTTCTGCAAGTGTCCTTGGAATTATTTCAAGTGCATTTGCGAATGATTCAACTGCAAGCTGTTCCCTTCCACCAACAGTATGGGCATAATCCCTTATCCTCAAGGCAAGTTCTGTTTCTGTTGCACCTCCACCTGGCACAATCATACCATCCTCAATCGTTACACCAACAACCTTCAATGCATCATGCAATGCCCTCTCAACCTCAGCGATAACATGCTCCGTACCGCCCCTGATAAGTATGCTTACCGCCCTTGCATCCTTGCATCCCCTCACGAATGTCATATAATCGTTTCCAATCTTTACCTCCTCAACAATTTCTGCATGGCCGAGATCCTCAGGTTTCAGGTCATCCAGGTTTGTAATGATCTTTCCCCCTGTTGCCTTTGCAAGTTTCTCCATGTCACTCTTCTTTATCCTTCTTGCACCGTATATTTCATACTTTGCAAGGTAATGCTGTGCAAGATCATCAATTCCCTTCTGTGCAAATACAACGTTTGCACCAGCAGCCTTGATCTTTTCCACCATGTCCCTGAGCTGTTTTTCCTCCTCATCAAGGAATGCGTGTATCTTTGAAGGATCATCGATCTGTATTTTTGCTGATATTTCAGTCTTTTTCACCTCAAGTCCTGCATTAAGCAATGCAATCTTTGCACCCTTAACAACCTTGGGCATTCTTGGATGAACCTTCTCCTTGTCAAGAACAATACCATCAATGAGCTGTGTATCCCTCACTCCTCCTCCAATTTTCTTTTCAACTTTGATATTATCCACATCAACCTTGTATTTGCCGTTAACCTCTTCAACAACGCTCAGAACAGCCTTAACGGCAAGATCTGCAAAATATTCCCTGTCATAACCAATGTTTTTACCTGTCATGGCTGTCATTGCTATCTGTTTAAGTATTTCAACATCATCCTTTGATACCTTCTTTGCAATCTGTGGAAGCAGTTCAATTGCCTTCTGACTTGCAAGCCTGTAACCGTTTGTGATTATTGTTGGATGTATGTTCTGATCAAGCAAAACTTCAGCCTGTTTCAAAAGTTCTCCCGCAAGAATAACGGATGTTGTTGTTCCATCCCCAACTTCCTGATCCTGAGCCTTTGCAACCTCAACAATCATCTTTGCCGTTGGATTCTGAACATCAATTTCCTTTAGAATTGTTGCACCATCGTTTGTTATAACAATATCTCCAAGGGAATCAACAAGCATTTTATCCATTCCCTTTGGACCAAGTGTTGTTCTTACTGCATCGGCAATAGCCTTTGCAGCAGCAATGTTATCCTTTTGAGCACTTTTTCCAGTTTCTCTTTCAGTACCCTCTTTCAATACCAGTATTGGAACCTGTCCAGTCATCATGTTTGATCACCTCAAATAAACCTAAAAGTGTAAATTTACACTTCTATTTAAATCTTTCTGATAGCAATTTTAAAATATTCCTTTAATTTTCACTGCTCCGATGAACCCAACACTCAGAACAATCGGTCTTTTCTTATTGCTAACACTAATATTCGTTGCGGTAGGCTACATTATAGGCTTCTATCTTGGAAATTCAATATTTGGTATAATTGTATTTTTGATCATAGCTTTAATAATTAATTTATTTTCATATTTCTTCAGTGCACAGCTTGTTCTATTTTCATATGGTGCCAAAATATTGGATGAAAAGGATAATCCAAGAATATTTTCAATAGTGAGAAATGTTGCAGCAAAGGCAGGAATACCCATGCCAAAAATTGCTCTGATTGATACTGATGTACCAAACGCATTTGCAACAGGAAGGAATAAAAATCATGCCGTTGTTGCCGTTACAAAAGGTCTGTTGAATCTTCTTAACGATGATGAAATTGAGGGTGTAATAGGGCATGAGATTTCACATATTAAAAACAGGGACATTCTGATAATGAGCGTTGCTGCAACAGTAGTTGGTGCACTCACATATCTATCAAGAGTTTATATGCTTGAGTCAATATTTGGAGGTAATGGTAGGGATAGGGAAAACGATATTATTGCAATGTTCATTACAATGCTTGCCGCATTTGGTGCCTTACTTTTACAGCTTGCAATTTCAAGGCAGAGGGAATATAAGGCGGATTACAGCGGTGCAAAAATAACGGGGAAACCGCTCGCACTTGCATCAGCATTGAGAAAAATTGAGAATTATGTTAAAAGGAAACCATTGACAAATGGAAATCCATCAACATCATCCCTCTTCATAGTTAATCCATTCAGGGGTGGTTCTCTAATACATCTTTTTTCAACACATCCCCCAACAGAGGAAAGGATTAAAAGGCTTGAAGAAATGGCCAGAAAGGGTCTTTCAATCGAACCAATCTACTAAAAATTTATAAGATCTTTTTTATTCTGAATTTTATGGATTTCCTATGGGCACCATGGAGAATAAAGTATATAGAATCTGCCAGGGTTGAAGAGGGTTGTATATTCTGCAAGGGATTAAGGGAACCTGATAAAAGGTTTGTTCTGGATTTCAACGAAAAGGCAATGGCAATAATGAACATTTATCCCTACAACCCCGGTCATGTGATGGTTGCACCAACAAGGCATGTTGGAAATTTCAATGATCTTGATGATGATGAACTCCTCGAAATTTCAAGGATGATAAAAAAAGCCATAAGGGCAATAGATAAAACCATGAAACCTGAGGGCTACAACATAGGAATAAATATGGGTCAGGCGGCCGGGGCAGGTGTAAGGGATCATATTCATATACACATTGTTCCTAGATGGTGCGGTGATACGAACTTTATGCCTGTTACATCCGATACAAAGGTTCTGGGAGAAGCACTTGAAGAGACATATAAAAAGCTGAAGGAAAACTGGGGTGATTGATTTGGAGGATCATAAAGCACATAGATACAAACTCTCCTTCGGTGTTATTACTGTAAGTTCAACAAGAACACCGGAGACAGATGAAACAGGAAAATTGATTAGGGATATTATAACAAGGGAGGGTTTTACAGTAACATTTTACACAATAGTTAAGGATAACATTTCACAGATTAGGAATGCATTTTTTACTGGTATTAAAAATGCCGATGTTCTGATCTTCAATGGTGGAACTGGTATTAGCCTTTTCGATTTAACGCCTGAAGCTCTCGTTCCGTATCTGAAAGTTATCGTTGGATTTGGTGAAGCCTTCAGGAATTTAAGTTATGCAGATATTGGATCCAGTGCAATGCTTTCAAGGGCTTTTGCAGGTGTTTATGGTAAAAATATAATTTTTGCCCTACCTGGATCACCAAAAGCATGCGAACTTGCTCTAAGGAAATTGATTATACCTGAGGTTCACCATATTTACTATGAAATAACAAAGGAAAGATCTAACCAAATTTGAAATAGACACCGAAGGAACCTCTTGGATAATCCCATTGAACATTTTTTTCAGAACATGCTATGAAACAGGATCCACATTCAACACAGTCCTCATAATGAAAAACAACCCTTCCATTTTCAATCCTGTAACATGATGCTGGGCAAACATGGACACAATATTTTCCCTCACATTTTTCGCAGATCCTATCATCCTTCAGTATTATATGAGGTTTTGTGTCCACCTTATATTTCAATAGTGCGAGCCTATCCTCTATACTTAATTTCATAGGGATCTCACCCCTTTTAGTATTGTTCCTAACATTTCCCAGTGATCTTTTTCCTTCACCATTGTTAAAATATTCTTTTTGCGATCATCGTTAGATGTAACTATTTTCTCCATAATTTCATTCAAAAATTTTGGATAAAAATCATAAATCCTTGGATCCTCAAGAAATTCAGGCGCCTTTTTATAGGTTTCCATGTCCATTAATATGGAATTTTTAAGAATTTCAACATAATTTTTCAATACCTTTGATGAAAAGTCATTCATTCTCTTTGCCATGGCAGCTGTTTGTCCTGCAGCCATTCCGGAAAGAACGGCAAGATCCATTCCATTCAAATATAGACCGGAGTTTATAACAAAACCTGCAGCATCACCCACAACAAGAATATTATCCCTGTAAAGTTCAGGTATTATTCTGTACCCACCCTCAGGTATAACGTGTGCGGAATATTCCACCACAGTACCACCATCTATCAATTCTGAAATCTTCCTGTTTTCCTTAAAATCTTCAATTAGATCAATTGCCATATATTCACTCTTCCTCAACTCTTCAAGTGAAACTAT
>JABEBW010003674.1_pt1 | contig 16115 bp, 20 predicted proteins | sample 7245961 | NCBI WGS metagenome assembly JABEBW01 (sample SAMN14506364, study PRJNA622280) | hot springs metagenome | biome: hot spring [ENVO:00000051]|acidic hot spring [ENVO:00002120]; feature: spring [ENVO:00000027]|sediment [ENVO:00002007]; material: sediment environment [ENVO:01001048]...
TTTTCCCGCAAGCATTGGGCCGCCAGAAATCATTATTGTTGGAATATTAACCCTTGCTGCTGCCATCATCATACCAGGAACAATTTTATCACATGCAGGTAGTATAACAAGGCCATCAACGGGATGTGCATTTACCATTATTTCTACTGCATCTGCAATATTTTCTCTTGATGGTAAAGAGTAATGCATACCTAAATGACCCATAGCAATACCATCATCAACACCGATTGTATTAAACTCAATTGGTGTACCACCAGCCATGTATATGCCTGCTTTTACTGCTTCAACAAGTGTTTTTAAGTGTACATGCCCTGGCACTATGTCATTTGCTGAGTTTGCAATAGCAATGATTGGTCTTGAAAGTTCTTGATCTGTAAAACCATCAGCTTTAAATAACGACCTATGTGGCGCCCTTTGAATTCCTTTTAGCATAACATCGCTTCTTCTCATTGTTTCTCCTCAAAAAACATAATTTTGTTTAAATTATAACTTAAAAATTTCATGTGTCAAACTAATTGAAAATTGTGCACTTTTGTAAATATTGACTTATTGATATAAAGACATATATTTTTAAAAGTAATATTTGTAGAGGCAAAGGAGGTAGAATTGAAAGAGTTTATTTTTTACAATCCAACACAGATCGTTTTTGGCGAAAATCAGACAAAGAATATTGGTAGATATTTAAAGAATAAGAAATGCCTGCTTTTATATGGCTCTGGCAGTATCAAAAAAAATGGTATTTACGATAAAGTTTTAGAGTCGCTGGCAAAATACAATGTGTCTTTTGTAGAGAAGTCTGGCGTAAAATCAAACCCAGTATTAACGTTTGTTTATGAGGCTATTGAACTTGCAAGAAAAGAACAAGTTGATTCTATATTGGCAGTTGGTGGTGGTAGTGTTATTGATAGCGCAAAGGCTATTGCAGCAGGTTTTTATTACGATGGCGATGTGTGGGATTTTTTTATTGATAAAGCTCAAATCAAACAAGCGTTACCTATTTATGTAGTGTTGACGCTAGCTGCTACTGCTTCTGAGATGAACTCAGGTGCTGTAGTCACAAACGAAAAAACAAAGCAAAAATTCAATATCAGAAGCGACTATCTTTTTCCAAAAGTTTCCATACTTGACCCAGTAAATACATACACTGTACCAAAAAATCATGTGGCAAATGGAAGCGTGGATGCAATTGTACATTTGCTTGAAGGCTATTTTACAAAGAAGTATCCCCAAACCCCAATACAGGATGGATTTGTGGAAACGCTTGTTAAAACAATTATTTCATCAACAAAACAAATATTAGATAACCCGACTGATTATGATGCAAGGGCGAATTTTATGTGGAGCGCAACATTGGCACTAAATGGTTTAACAACAGCTGGCATTGGCGCGTATGCTTTTCCAAATCATATGATTGGCCATTCCTTGTCTGCATTGTATGATATTGCTCATGGTTCAACATTGTCTATTGTATTTCCTGCATGGTTAAAGTATAATAGTGCTACGCTAAGTGGTAGGCTAAAGCAGTTTGGAAAAGAGGTTTTTAATATTTATGATGCGCAGCAAGCTATTGTTGAGCTTGAGAAGTATTTTATTTCAATTGGTGCTCCTACAAAATTAAAGGATGTAGGTCTTGACCAAAAAGATATTGAGTCTATTGCTAAAAATGCTGTATCTTTAGCTAAAAAGTGGGGGCTATTAGAGTACAGCGAAGATAAGATTGCAAGCATATTAACATTTGCACTTTAAGGAGGAAGATATGCAAGTAAACAACACAAATGCACAAGTTGGCGTTGACGCTCTTAGAAAAGCTATTGATAACAACAAGGCTCAGGTAAATAACTTGCTTAAATTAGAACAAGAGGCACAAAAGAAAATGCAAACTACAAATCAAAACAATGATACAGTGCCAAAATCAACCGTCGTAGGCAGTTTATTTGATAAGAAAGTATAATAAAGCTATCATTTGTAGCTCAATTAATGCAAGGTGTTTTTGATGTTAGACTCAAGCGTAGAGTTTTTAATCAATACGGCAATAACTGCTCCCAAAGCCGGAGGCAAAGATGATGTACTTGTTGAATACATCAAAGATAAAAAACAAATTATGAGCATACTTAAACAGATGGTTGAAATTTCAGAACGCTCAGGCTTTGGCTTTTACAAAAGAGATTCGATTACATGCGAAAATATTGATACAATAATATTGGTATGCGCAAAACAATACTATCACAATTATAATTGTGGTTATTGTGGTTATGATACATGTGAGCTTTGCAAACGCTCTGGTGCATATTGTGCTTTAACAATAACAGATTGTGGTATTGCTTTGGGTTCATTGGTAAAATTAGCCAGTATATTGGGGATTGATAATAGGATAATGCTATCTCTTGGTAAGGCGGCCATGGAGCTTGGGATTGTAAAAGATGTATTTACTGCTTTTGGCGTGCCGTTGTATATTGGCTCAAAAAGTATATTTTTCGATAGAAAATACTAAATTATTCTAGAAAAAAACGCAAATAATAGTATTGCGGACTCTCAAAGGCATTGATAACATTGAGCTTAATGCGTTTGTTAAAAAGCGGGCAAGAAGTTACAACTGTATGAAATTCTCCAGACTCGCCAGCTGGGTCTATGTGAGGGTTTTTTGACAAAAAATACTCGATGTCATTTTCGCACGAAAAGCTATACCCAAGCCACTCTTTTGATAACATGGATTTATTGCATGCTATGATTGTGTAGGAAAAACCATTTTCTATTACATTGTAAACCAAATTTTTGCTATCATAATGCCATAGAGGTTCTAAAAATTCTTTGTTTGATTTTTTTGCCAAATCCTCAAGCCATGCGTAGTGCGATTCTAAATAAATATCGCCACTTATAATTATATCTACATCAAGTGTTTGTAAAAATTCTGAGAGTTTTGCTTGGCCATTTGACATATCAAAAACCAACAGTTTTTTGTTGCAAGCATCTGATATAAGTTTTAAGGCTTCAATATTTTCGTAATGTGGCGACAACCCAATAGTTGTTTTTAATAGTAAAAAATATGGGACATCAATGGAATTTTTTTGAGCTAAATAGGTGGCAAATAGACCATCTTTGCCACCTGAGAAAAAAGATACGGCTTTCAATCTTTTTTAAGATTCTTTTTGAATTTTTATAAGTTCAATCTCGAAATTTAAATTTTTACCTGCAAGTGGGTGATTACCGTCAAGCGTTATATCATCGCCATTTTTATCAATTACACTAAAAAGCACTACACTACCATCTGGTTGTTGACCTTGTAATCTGTCTCCAACTTGTGGGTCTAAATCTGGTGGTAGTTGCGATTTATTAATGACAATTACGCGCTCATTGTAATATGGACCATAAGCATCTTCTGGTTTTACGGTAAATGTCTTTTTTTCGCCTTCTTCTAAGCCAATTACAGCTTCTTCAAAACCTGGAATTATTGAGCCATCGCCTATTACAAACTCCAATGGATTTGAATTTATAGATGAATCAAATATACTGTCATCATCTAACTTTCCTACATAATGTACCTGAACCTTATCGCCTTTTTGTGCACTAGACATGAAACACCTCGAAATATAAAAATTTATTTAGAAACATTAATCACTAAAAGTTATAACTACAAAACCCAACTGAGAGTTTGTACTCATGATTGGCACTATTATATAAGACATGTTTGGTTGGATCTGCTTAATGGTTATTTCTTTGTATTGAGCGAATTGGCTTGGATAGATTTTATCAAATGACTCACCTTCAAATTTTTTATTTGTGCCAACAATAATTTTTCCTGCTCTAACAAGATTTATATCCTTAAAACCTTTAGTTTTCACAAGCTCATTAAAACAATCATTGATGCTTTGGTAGTTGTTGGATTCAATAGCATTTTTTACAAAATAACTAAGCGGTATAGCCAAACTTTGTAAAAGCGATGTTGTTTTAGCTTTCTCTTGTGCGCTGTATTGGGCATTTATTTGTGCTATTTTATTTGAAAAAGCTAACTCTTGAGCTTTTTTATACGAATTTAATTTTATGTTTCCATAAAAATATACACCTACAACACCTATCACTAAAATCAAAATTGCTATATAACATGCTTTTTTAGAGCTCACTTTACCCTCCTTCATCTAACTATAGTTAAACCACTTACAAATGTCAAGACCTGCTTAAGTTTTTTTATTGACATCATTAAAAAAGTATATAGAATATGGACCATATGAGTATTTTCCATGCTATTATTTTAGGTATTGTAGAAGGTATTTTAGAGTTTTTGCCTGTATCTGCTGCTGGTAACTTAACACTTGTTGGTAAAGCAATGGGTATACCATCAAGCGATTTTATAAAAATTTATGAAATTGTAATGCAACTTGGTGCGGTATGCGCTGTATTGATTTTGTATACTAAAAGGCTACTGATTGATTTTCAAACATTAAAAAAAGTGATTTATGCATTTATACCAACTGGTATATTGGGTTTAATAGTATATAAGCCTGTGAAACACTATTTGTTATACAATGACAAAATTACTGTAATATCTTTAATTATAGGTGGCCTAATTATCATAGCTGTTGAACTATTTAAGAAAAAACCTACTATTAAAAATATTGACCAACTAAGCATTAAAAAATCTGTGTTGCTTGGATTTATTCAAGCATTGGCTTTTATACCTGGTGTCTCAAGGTCTGGTGCTACAATTGTGGGTGGGATACTGCTTGGCCTTGATAGAAAAACCGCTGTTGAGTTTTCTTTTTTACTCGCTATACCTACGATTTTAAGTGCTGGCTCATATGCTTTAATAAAAGATCATGCTTATATTTCACATAGCGACTTTATAGCTATGGGTGTAAGCTTTTTTACAGCTTTAGTTTTTGCTGTAATTAGTGTTAAAACATTTTTGCGCTTTATTTCAACAAATAATCTAATGGTTTTTGGTTTTTATAGAATACTTGTGGGCGTTGCTTATTTAATATTTGCATAAAAATAGGCTACCCCAAGACAAGGTAGCCACAAATTTGCTTATAGAGTTAAACTTTCATTTGGTTTTAGTATAACAACTTCGCAAGGGGTTTTGATAGCGTTTTTAAACTCTTGAGGGTCTGCTTTGATAATATCCCATGTGTTATAGTGGATTGGAAGCACTTTTTTTGGTTTTAAAAATTCAACTGCTTTTGCTGCATCGCTAATGCCCATTGTAAAGTTGTCTCCAATAGGTAAAATGGCTAAATCTAGACCAAGCTCTCCAATTAGTTGCATATCTAAAAATAAGCCTGTATCACCAGAGTGATAGATTTTTTTACCATCAAGTTCTACTACAAAGCCGCAAGGGTTGCCTGTGTAGATAATTTTATCCCCTTCTATAACGCTGCTTCCGTGATGTGCAATTGTCAGCTTAACCCAAAAAGTGTCGCTAAAGCGATGAGCCCCTCCTATGTGCATAGGATGAACTTGTGCTCCTTTTGATTGACAGTACAGCGCTAGCTCAAACGGCGCTACAATCGTTGCTGAATTATTTTTGGCAATTTCAATTGCATCGCCAATATGGTCGCCATGCCCATGCGTTAACAAAATGTAATCTACTTTAATATCGCTGGGCTTTGTAGTTGCTTGTGGGTTTCCCGTTAAAAACGGATCAATAATTACAGATACGCTTCCTTTTGCCAAAACTGCCGCATGTCCTAAATAGGTAAGTTGCATAGCACACCTCCTTTATATTTTTCTACTACCTGGCTTTACAAGCGGTATATTTTGCTTACACAGTGGACAATTTTCAGGTTCGTAATTAACGATATTTAAACGAATCAATGGAAAATAATCCAAATCAGTTTTAAAGTTTCCACCTCTATCAACTAGCGCACCAACGCCCACTATATTTGAAGAATACTGTTTTGCAACCTCTAGTGTTTCATAAACACTTTTGCCTGTGGTAACAACATCTTCAACTACAAGAACCCTTTCATTTTTTTCAATAAAAAAATTACGCCTAAGAGACAACACATTGTCAGTGCGTTCTGCAAAAATGCTTCTTACACCAAGATGACGAGCAACCTCGTATGAAACCAAAATTGCACCCATAGCAGGCCCAATCACTACATCTATTTGTTTATCTTTAAAGTGTTCTGCAATGGCCGAACAAAGTTTTTCTGCCAAATGTGGGTATTGCAACACTAGTGCTGATTGAAGATAAAATTGACTGTGCAATCCGCTTGTGAGTTTAAAATGGCCTTCCAAATAACCATTACAGCTTTTATAGATTTCCAATGCTTCTTCTTGTGTTAACATTTAATCAACTCCTTCCATATTTTTAATACATAAAATTGCTGCTTGTTTTGGGTCTTGAGCTTTTATTATAGGCCTTCCTACTACAATATAATCTGCTTTGTTTTCAATAGCAAATCGTGGCGTTGCAGCGCGTTTTTGGTCATCACTAGACTCACTCATCCTTATGCCTGGCGTTACTACAATTATGTCGCTAAAAGTATCTTTTAATAATTTGGCTTCTTTAGGTGAAGCTACAAAACCCCGTAGTCCTGCTTCGTACGCGTTTTTTGATAAGCTTAAAATTGTTTCTTCAAGAGGTTTGTCAATAAACATCTCTGATTTTAGGTTTTTTTCATCTATGCTGGTTAAAACTGTAACGCCAAGTAGTATCGCACCTTCTTTGCCAGTCTTATCGCTGTATCGTTTTTTACCAATAATTGCTGCCTCAATCATTTGTTTTGTACCAAGCGCATGCAATGTAAGCATATGCACACCAAGCATGCAAGCTTGTTCAACTGCTAGTTCTACAGTATTTGGTATATCAAAAAACTTTAAGTCCAAAAAAAACTGTTTGTTTTTTGCTTTAAGATACTCAATTATTTGTGTACCAAAACCAATAAATGGTGCAAGACCAATTTTATATATTGACACATAATCACCAAGCTTGTCAACAATTGATCGTGCTTCTTCAAAACTTAAAACGTCTAATGCAACAATAAGTCTATCTTTCATACCTATCTCCTATGCATTCTAAAATTGCATTTACAACAGCTTTTGTAACATCATCACCAAATTTTTTTGCAATTTCTACTGCTTCATTAATAACTATGTTTTTTGGCAAATTAGTGTATAACAATTCAAATGCACCTACTTTAATAATGCTTATGTCAAGTTTATTTAATTTATCATAGTCATTGGAACATTCTTGAATAAAATCTTCAAGTTTTTGTTCAATTCTTAAAATACCGTTCATTAATAATTCTAAATCCACTTTTTCATTATCTTTTTTAATTTTAGTCAAATAAAGCATAAAATCACTGAGCGTAAATGATTCATTTAGTGCTTTTGCATATAAAAATTTGACCGCCTCTGTTCTAATGGCCCTTCTTGACATACCTATATTGCTTCAAACAAATTTATCATTTCAAGCAAAGATAGCGCAGCATCGAAGCCTTTGTTGCCCATTTTTGTGCCTGCTCTTTCAATTGCTTGATCAATTGTGTCTGTAGTTAGTACGCCGTAGCTAATAGGCATTTTAGCCTTTTGAGAAATACTTGCTACGCCTTTTGTAGTTTCTTGAGCAATAAAATCAAAATGTGGTGTTGCGCCCCTTATGATAGCCCCAAGACATAATATACCATCAAAATCTTTGTCAATTAGCTTTGGAAGCAAGATTGGTATTTCAAAGGCACCTGGTACTTTGTAGATAGTTATGTTTTCTTTTTCGCCATCGTGGCGAATAATTGCATCCAAAGCACCCTCAAGTAGCTTATCAGAGATAAAACTATTGAACCTGCTTACAATAATTGCAATCTTTTTGCCTTTTGCGCTTAATTGTCCTTCAATATATTTCATAATTTGACTCCTTAGACATTATTTAATAAATGTCCCATTTTTGTTTTTTTAACTGAAAGGTAGCATTTATTTACATCATTTGGCTCTATTTCTATGGGTACTCTTTCAACAACCTCTAAACCATATCCCCTTAGAGCTACGATCTTTTTTGGGTTATTCGTCATAAGCCTCATTTTCCTCACACCAATATCAACAAGCATCTGAGCGCCTATGCCATAATTTCTTAAATCAGCCTTAAAACCCAATTTTTCATTTGCTTCAACTGTATCGTAACCTTCATCTTGCAACTTGTACGCTTTGATTTTATTTGATAATCCTATGCCCCTGCCTTCTTGTTGCATGTATAGAATAACGCCTTTGCCTTCTTTCTCAACCATTTTCATAGCAGTATGCAATTGGTCGCCGCAATCGCATCTTAATGAGCCCAATATATCGCCGGTTAAACAAGAGGAGTGAACCCTAACAAGCACTGGTTCATCTGGTTTAATGTGGCCTTTTACAAGCGCTACATGTTCGTAATTATCTATAGAATTAGTGTAAACGATTATTTCAAAATCGCCATACTTTGTGGGCAAATGAGCACTTGCCTCCCTTTTTATGAGCTTTTCTGTGCGCATTCTATATTCTATGAGATCGGCAATTGTGGCTATTTTTATATTGTGTTGTTTTGAAAATTCAATTAATTGATTTGTACGAGCCATTGTACCATCTTCATTCATAATTTCACAAATCACAGCAGCAGGAATTAAGCCTGCCATTTTAGCCAAATCTACACTTGCTTCGGTGTGGCCTGCACGCACAAGCACGCCGCCTTTTTTTGCTATCAATGGAAATACATGCCCGGGTTTAACAAAATCATCTGGCTTTGCATCTGGTCGTATGGCTGTTTGGATTGTAAGCGCTCTATCTGAAGCAGAAATACCAGTCGTTGTGCCATATTTTGCATCAATAGAAACAGTGAACGCTGTTCTAAATGGATCTTGACTTTCTACCATTAAATTTAAATCAAGTCTATCCAAAATTTCTTTTTCTGCTGGAAAGCATATGAGTCCTCGTGCATATTTTGCCATAAAGTTAATCGCTTCTTTTGTGACAAATTGAGCAGCAATAACTAAATCGCCTTCATTTTCCCTATCTTCATCATCAACCAATATAATCATCTTTCCGGATTTTATTTCTTCTATGGCTTCTTGGATGGTGCAGAAATCTGATTTTAAATTTACAGGTAAATTTTTATTATTTTCAAGCTTTACAAAGATTTCTTCAATACTACCTGTTTTTGCTTCAAATGTTTTTGTTTCCATATTTTACACTCCTTTGATGTTTTTTAAATACCTTTCAATGTATTTACTAAAATAATCAACCTCAATGTTTAATTTATATGCAGGTTTTCTAAATTTCAATGTTGTGTGTTCAAATGTTTGCGGAATAATAGCGACTTCAAAATAACTTTCCGCTAAATACGCAACAGTAAGGCTTATACCATCAATACAAATTGAACCTTTTGGTATTACATAATTTTTTATATCGTTTGGTAACTCTACCCTTAATGTATAAAATTCACCCATATTTTTAATGGACAATACTCTTGCAGTACAATCTACATGACCAAGCACAATATGGCCTGATAATCTATCGGATAACCTCAAAGCTCTTTCCAAATTTACATACTCGCCGACACTAACAAATTTCAAGTTTGTTTTGTCAAGCGTTTCTTTAGAAACATCAGCCCAAAAAGCACTTTGTTCTAATTGTGTACAAGTTAAACACGCCCCATTTACAGCAATTGAATCACCTATTTTTAAGTCGCTTAAGGCGATTTTTGCTTCTATTAAAATGCTAAGCCCACCGCTTTTTTGACGAATAGTTTTAATGCGGCCAATTTCTTCCACTATACCCGTAAACATTAAAAATCACCTTCAATGAGTATATCATCTCCAATTTTTTTACATACTACGGATTTTAGGTTTTTTACTTCAGAAAAGTCTGATGCAGCTAAAGACCCTACTAAATTGAAAGCACCATAAGAACCTGTTATCTTTGGTGCATAAAACAAGTGTGCTGCATCATAAAGGTTTGCTTCTAAAAATGAACCATGAATTCGAGAACCGCCTTCAACCAAAACGCTGCAAATATTTAAATCAAGCAATTTTTTTGACAAATCAATTAGGTTAATCCCAATTGGCGTTGAAGTACATTCTATTATATTAACACCCATTGATTTTAGTATAGATTTCTTATTTGAATCGCTAGCGCTATTTGTTGCTATATAAACATTTTGGGGTTCAAAACTAAATATCCTAGCAGATAATGGTATTTTTAAAAATGCGTCTAAAACAATGCGTTTTGGCTGCGTGCAACGCTTTAGCCTGCAATTTAGCAGTGGGTCATCCATCAATATTGTATTAATTCCAACCAAAACGGCATTGTATGAGCTTCTTAGCTTATGCACATAAGTTAGGGATTTTTCAGATGTAATATACTTTGATATGCCACCTTTTATGGATATACAACCATTAAGTAACATTGCTGCTTTCATTGCAAATAGTGGTCTATGTTTTGTTATATTAGTGATAAATATTTTATTGAGCTTTATACATTCTTCTTCTAAGCAACCAACTTTTACATCTAAACCTTTTTCTTTTAAGAATTGAGCGCCTCCGCTTGCTGTTTTGTTGACATCTAACATGCCAATAACCACACGTTTAATACCAGAATTTGCAACGGCAATAGAACATGGTGGTGTTTTTCCATAATGATTACAAGGCTCTAGTGTTACATAAAGCGTTGCACCATTAAGCAAAGATTTATCTTTAACGCTTTTTAAAGCTACTATTTCAGCATGGTCACTTCCGGCTTTTTTGTGCCAACCCTTTCCTATTATTTTATCATCTTTTACTATAACAGCACCCACAGCGGGGTTTGGGCATGTTTTAAACAAACCTTTTTTGGCAAGCTCTATAGCTCTTTTCATAAACAATTCGTCTTTATCCATAAATGAGAAAATACTAAACTATCAAAGCTTTGTCAAATTTTACAAACATTAATATCAATACCCGAAAAACTTTTTTAAATATCCAAGTTGTTAGTGTTTTTATTTTACACAAATGTTGAAAATCGAGAATGATTATTTTATAATAAATGTAGTTTATATGTTAAAAGTGCCACAATTAGATAAATTTGGTTTCAAAAGTGCAGAAATATTGGATAGGTCATTTTTTACAAGAAGTGATGTAGTGTTGATTTCGCATGAACTATTAGGTAAAGTTATAATAACAAACATGAAAGAAGGCTTATGCGGCGGTATTATATCGGAAGTGGAAGCTTATTTTGGAAGCATTGATTTAGCTTCTCATGCTTATAAAAATAAAGTTACAAAAAGAAATCAATCATTGTATTGCAATGGGGGAGTATTGTACGTTCATACATGCAGAGGGCATGTAATGTTAAATATTGTTACCAATATTGAAAATATACCCCAGGGAATTCTGATAAGAGCTATAGTGCCAGTATTGGGTATAGATTTAATGAAAAAAAGAAGGGGTGGGTTTAACGAGAAAGATTTAGCCAATGGTCCTGGTAAATTAACAAAGGCTTTAGGTATAAAAATCGAGCATAATATGATAAGAGTATGTAAAGATGATGGGATATTCGAAAAATTACCAGAAATTTGTATTGTGGATGCTGGCATAAAAATAGAGACAAATATGATTAAAAAGACGCCTCGCATTGGCGTAAACTACGCTAAAGCTTGGGCAAAACATCCATTGAGGTTTATAGTTTCTGATAAATACTTTTACGATAAATTTGACGAATTGAAATAATATTTGGTAAAAAATAATTGCTATTTTTACACAAATAATTCATAATTTTTTCATGCGTAGATTTATACTGTATTCAAATGTAGTTTGAAAAGGAGGAAATAGCATGTTGGACGATTGGCATATAATGGTGGTAGTTTTAATATTTGCACTAATTTTTGGTGCCAAAAAACTCCCTGAAATTGGCTCTGGTATAGGAAAGGGTATTAAAAATTTTAAAGAGTCATTAAAAGAAGAAGAAAAACAAAGCGAAAAAGATGCTAAAGCTATAGAGGATAAAGATCAAAAAAATGATTAATTTTTTAGGTTTTCAAAAATAAGGCAAAGCATGCTTATATTTTAAAAAATTATAGAATTTAATGAGATAATTAAAGTGTTATTGTAAATTAGGATTTAAAGTGAATGTAGTTGGTTTCATATCGTCTATCGCTTTTTTGTTATTATTTCTTCTATTCTATATTCAATATCGGAAGGAGGTTATATGCAAAATTCTCCTTTAAGTATAGGCATTGGGGTTATTATATTTTTTGTTTTATCAGGTGGTTTAATTTTTTTATTTTTAAAAAAGAAATAAATTATTGAATATATTGTCATGAAAAAGATTCTAATTATCGTTTTTTTGTTTTTCTTTTTAGCTTTTGCAAGTATAGGTTCATTTGCATATTCCTTATACTTGCAAACAAACGAAGCTTTCAAAGAGTTGTTAAATGAAGATTTTTTTTCTAAGCCAACTAAAATATATGCTGAAAATAGTCAATGCATAGCCGTAATCGGGGCACAAATGAGGCAGCCAGTGTCTTTTAATCAAATTGATTTAAATATGAAAGAAGCTATATTGGCTGCAGAAGATAGGAGATTTTATCAACATGGACCAATAAGTTTTAGAAGTATAATAAGAGCAGCCTTGGAAGATTTAATACATGGTCGTGTTGTACAAGGAGGTAGCACCATTACACAGCAATTAATTAAAAATCTTTATTTGAATCCCAAAAAGACGCTATATAGAAAGTTAAAAGGTGCTATTTTGTCATATAAAATATCTAAATACCTAACAAAAAATCAAATTCTTACGCTTTACTTGAATACTGTATATTTTGGAAATGGTGCCTACGGCATACAAATGGCAAGTAAAACGTATTTTAACGAGAATGCTAATCAACTAACTATACCTCAGGCAGCAATGCTTGCTGGTCTTGTACAAGCTCCCTCATTGTATGATCCGTATCAAAACCCAATGCTTGCTGAAAAAAGAACATTGTATGTGTTGAATAGGATGTATGAAGATAGGTTTATTACAAAAAAACAGTATTGGCAAGCAGTGCATTCAAAAATTATACTTAGAAAAAAAAGCTCATTATACGTATACGGCTATAAAAAAGGAACTGGGTATTTCGTCCAGCATGTTAAAAATTGGCTTATTAAACACTATGGAAAATATATTGTATACAATGGGGGTTTAAAGGTATATACAACATTAAACATGAAGTTAGAATCCGCTGCTTACGAGGCTGTTAAAAAAGGTCTTTTAAGACTTACCACAACAAAATATAAAGCTCCATACTATGTAGTAAATGCTCGAAACTGGCTTATTAAACGCTATGGAAATAATGTTGATAAACTAGAAACTGCTTTAATCTCTATAAATCCAAATAATGGTTATGTGGAAGCCTTAATTGGTGGAGATAGTTATAAAAAGTCCCAATACGATAGAGCAACTTGTGCTCAAAGACAGCCAGGTAGTGCGTTTAAGCCTATAATTTATCTTACAGCTTTAGAAGAAGGTTATATGCCCTGGTATAAGATTAATGATGAGCCCATTGAGTATAGATATGCAAATAAAGTATGGGCACCACAAAATTATACATTAAGATTTAGGGGCCCAATTACATTAGAATATGCGCTTGCCCATTCTGTAAACGTAGCAACTGTAAAATTATTAGATAGAATTGGCATAGAAAATGCAATAATTAATGCAAGAAAATTGGGTATCACAGAAAATATCCCACATAATTTAACTATCGCACTTGGTTCATCTTCAGTGACACTAGAGCAACTTACGCGAGCATATTGTGCCATAGATAATTACGGTTTATTGCCCAAAATCATCTTCGTAAAAAAAGTTTATGATAAATTTGACCATCTTATTTATGAAGCAAGACCACAGCTAAAAAGGGTTTTTCCAAAAGATTTAGGTTTTATTTTAACTAAGATGATGGAAAAAGTTGTTGAAGAAGGCACAGGTGTATATGCGCAAGCATTAAAAAGGCCTATAGCAGCTAAAACTGGCACGTCAAATCATGCAAGAGATAATTGGTTTATTGGTTTTGTACCACAATTAGCTACAGGCGTTTGGGTAGGATTTGACGATTATAAGCGTTGTGGACCGTACGCAGTCGGAGCAACAATGGCTTTGCCTATTTGGTTAAGTTATATGCAAAAGGCACTTTTAGATACACCAGTTGAGCATTTTCCATTAATTTTACATTTACCTAAAGAATTTGAAAAACACTCCCAATTATAGTATACTCAGATTAGGTATGAAATATGGCGAAGAAGCAATATTAAATAATCAATTAGAAAGGTGGGAGAATAAAAACGAGTTTAAATTTGAGATAAACATAGAATTTAGCGAATTTACATGTTTGTGCCCTCGCAGTGGTTATCCAGATTTTGCCACAATTAAAATAAAGTATATACCTAATAAATATGTAGTTGAACTCAAAAGCTTAAAGCTTTTTTTAAATAGCTTTAGAAATAAATATATTTCGCATGAAGACTCTATTAATGCAATATACGCTGCTTTGCATAATTTACTTGAGCCATATTATTTAGAAGTTGTTGGAGATTTTAACCCAAGAGGAAATGTTAAGACCATTATAAAAATTGATTCTTTAATGCAAGGGGGTAAGTTGAGTTGAGAAAAATTATAAGTGGCAATGAAGCAATTGCTATTGGAGCTTATAGAGCTGGTGCAAGTTTTGCCAGTGGTTATCCTGGAACCCCATCAAGCGAGATATTAGAATACGCAAAGACTTTTGAAGATATAAAAATTCAATGGGCTTCAAATGAAAAAAGTGCATATGAACAAGCCTTAGGCGCAAGCATAGCGGGCAGGCGCAGTTTTGTTACGATGAAGCATGTGGGCTTAAATGTTGCAGCAGATTCATTGATGAGTAGCTCTTATACTGGCGTTAATGGGGGTTTTGTAGTTGTAGTAGCAGATGATCCTGGTATGCATTCTTCTCAAAACGAGCAGGATACAAGGATATTTGCCAAATTCGCCCAAGTGCCTATACTTGAGCCATCTGATGCAAAAGAGGCTTTAGGTTTTATGCAATACGCATTTACAATTAGCGAACAGTTTGATACGCCAGTGATTTTGCGCTCTACAACGCGAATTTCACATACATCTGAGGTAGTTTTTTTTGACATGCATAAACTCGGGGGCTTTGAAAATAAGCTCCTTGCAAAAGATATTGCAAAGTATGTGCTTGTGCCAAAAAATGCAATGCAAAGGCATAAAAGATTGCTTGAAAGAAATGAAGCATTAAAAAAATTTACCAATGAAGTGCCGCTAAATAGAGTGGAAGAAGGGACGCTTGATATTGGAATTATTACAAGCGGCGTATCGTATTTGTATGCTAAGCAACTATTGCCAGATGCGTGGTTTTTAAAAATAGGCATGAGTTGGCCTTTTCCAGATAGACTTGCAACTGATTTTATTAAAAAAATAAGCAAAGTAATTGTTATTGAAGAGCTTGAGCCCTACATTGAAGAGCAATTAAAAATGTGTGGTTTTAATGTAGAAGGCAAAAAATTCTTTCCCCAAGATGGTGAATTTAACTTAGATATAGCAAGAAAAGGCTTAGAAAAAGCTGAAATTTTAGAAAAAACTACTAAAACATTGTTTGAAGTGCCAAAAGACTTGCCTCCAAGGCCACCTGTCTTGTGTCCTGGCTGCCCACACAGACCCATATTTGACATTTTGCATTCGTTGAGGGTTTATGTAAGTGGAGATATTGGTTGCTATACGCTTGCGGCTTTGCAGCCACTATCTAGCATACATACTACAGTTTGTATGGGTGCTAGCATTTCAATGGGCTATGGGTTAGCGCATGCGTTGGATAATCACAAAATAGTTTCAGTAATAGGTGATTCGACATTTTTACACACAGGCTTGCAACCTTTAATTGATGCATACATAAATAATATAGCCTATACGGTTATTATACTTGACAATTCAATAACGGCAATGACAGGCGGCCAACCAGATGGTATAAGCGGTTTTAATATCAAAGGCGAAAAAACAAATGCACTAGATTTGGAAAAATTAGTGCGCTCTATTGGGATTGAAAGGGTTTTTAAAGTAGATCAATATGACTATGAAACAACCAAGCGTATCATTGAACAAGAGGTAAATACGCCACAATTGAGCGTTATAATTGCTACAAGACC
>JABEBW010003675.1_pt1 | contig 16069 bp, 15 predicted proteins | sample 7245961 | NCBI WGS metagenome assembly JABEBW01 (sample SAMN14506364, study PRJNA622280) | hot springs metagenome | biome: hot spring [ENVO:00000051]|acidic hot spring [ENVO:00002120]; feature: spring [ENVO:00000027]|sediment [ENVO:00002007]; material: sediment environment [ENVO:01001048]...
GTTTGTTGTTGGTCAAAATAATACTACAAACCTTCAAGGGGGATTTCAATGACACAATTAATTGTACATTACCAAAATTTTGTTATAGTTAATATTAAATAAAATAATTTATTTAGGAGGTTAGTATGGTTCAAGAATCATCTCAAGTTAGTGGTAGTAGATGGTGGTATGTAGTTCTTGGTTTAATCGTTAATATTATGTTAGGCGCCATTTACTCTTTTAGTTTATTCAGGGTTCCACTCGAAAAACTCTGGAAAATATCGGCAACACAAAGCGGTTACCCATTTATGCTGTTTTTGGCTGTATTTGCTATAGCAATGCCAATTGGCGGCAATATTATGCAAAAATGGGGGCCAAAAAACACGATGATAGCTGGCAGCGTACTTGTAGGCATTGGATGGATATTGGCTGGTTTTTCAAGTAGCATTTTAATGCTTTCGTTGATTTATGGTATTTTAGGCGGCTTTGGTGTAGGTTTGGTTTATGGTTGTCCAGTTGCTGTAGCAGCTAAGTGGTTTCCAGATAAAGGTGGTTTAGCAATAGGCTTAACTGTGGGTGGCTTTGGGTTGTCTGCATTAATTATGGCACCTATTATTAAAGCGTTAATTGCTTCTGTAGGCCCATTAAATACATTTACATATTTAGGCGTTGTATTTTTTGTCCTATTGATAATTCTATCATTGCCTTTTAAATTTCCACCAGAAGGTTATAAAGTTGCTTCAGCTACTTCTGGAACAGCTCAAACTACAACTATTGTAAAAGACTTTGACAGAAGTGAAGCGATGGCAACAAGCACATTCTGGGTTTTGTGGTTTTTATATATAATTGGCGCAATGGCAGGATTAATGGCTATTGGTATTGCAGCGCCTGTAGGAAAAGAGCTTAAAATCTCAACCGCAATAGCTGCAACAGCCCTTCAGCTATTTGCAATTTTTAACTTTGCTGGTAGACCTTTTTTTGGGTGGCTTACAGACAAATTAAAGCCAAGAAATGCTGCAATTTTATCATTTATCATAATAGTTTTGGCAACGGGTATGTTATACGTTTCAAAAAGCATAGGCGTATACTTCTTTGCCTTTTCACTGCTGTGGCTCACATTAGGTGGTTGGCTTGCAATTGCACCAACAGCTACAAAAACATTTTTTGGCACAAAATACTATGGCAAAAATTATGGCGTAATATTTACAGCTTACGGCATTGCAGCAATTTTGGGAACTTTGCTATCTGGCAAAATCAAAGATATGACTGGTTCTTATTATAGCGTTTTTCCAATTGTAATGGTAATAGCAATCGTAGGCATCATAGTCTCATTAGCCTTAAGACCTCCCAAGTCTTAAAGTCCTAAGGGCAGCTTAAGCTGCCCTTAACAAAATTGACAAAACAATTATAAAATGTTAAAATAAAGTAGGAAATTAAAAGGAGGTTTGTATGTTGCGTAAGTTTATGCTGTTTTTTGCTGTATCGCTATTTGTTTTTACTTTTGGCTTGGCGAATTTGGCAAAAGCTGAGCAGGTTGTGAAAGTTGGCGTAGACACAACATTCCCACCATTTGAAATGGAAAAAAATGGTAAAGTTGTAGGCTTTGATGTTGATCTCGTCAATGCAATAGCAAAAGTTGAAGGTTTTAAAGTTGAATGGCACACTATGGATTTTCAAGGTTTGATTCCTGCACTTCAAACTGGCACAATTCAAATGGCTGTGGCTGGTATGACTATTACACCCCAAAGAGCGCAAGTTGTCTATTTTTCAAAACCATACTACCACTCAGGACAATCAATATTGGTTAAAAAAGGTAGCAATATTAAAGATTTAGCTGATTTAAAAGGAAAGACTGTAGCAACAAAATTAGGCACTACAGCCGATATAATGCTATCTAAAATGAAAGATATTAAGGTTGAGCGCTTTACAAATATTGATGATGCTTACAATCAATTGCAAAATGGCGGAGCCCAAGCTGTAGTGTTTGATAATCCAGTTAACATCAATTACGCAAGCACGCATAAAAATGTTCATACTGTGGGCAAATTATTAACTGGCGAGGATTATGGAATTGCTGTTAGCAAACAAGACCCAAAATTACTTGAAATAGTAAATGCTGGGTTGGAAAAGATTATTAAAAATGGCGAGTACCTAAAAATCTATAGAAAGTATTTTGGCAGCGATGATGCTGGCTTAATAACAAAATAATATAGCCATTATAAATCAAGCAACTCATTTTTGAAAAGTGATGGGTTGCTTGATGATTCTAATATTTAAGGTAGTTATCGATGAATAGTTTTGATGTTATTTTGCAATATTTGCCTCAATTGTTATATGGTGCTAAATTAACGCTTTTTTATTCGGTTGTTGTAATATTTGTTGCAACAGTTCTTGGTCTTATATTTGCATTGTTTAAGATATCACATACACCTTTATTTAAAAAAATAGGCGAAGTTTATGTTCATATTTTTAGAGGATTACCTTTGCTTGTGGAGATTTTCTATATCTACTTTGCACTCCCTATGATTTTACCTTTACATAAGTGGTTTCATCCTTATTTTACGCCTATTGCAGGTATACTTGCACTATCACTTAATGAAGGAGCGTATATTACAGAAATTATTAGAGCTGGTATTTTATCTATAGGTAAGGGCCAAACAGAAGCCGCTTACAGCATAGGAATGACAAAATACAAAACAATGAGGTATATTATATTGCCTCAAGCTTTTAAACGCATGATACCACCTCTTGTAAACCAATTCATACAGACTATAAAGGATACTTCGCTATTGTCTGTTATTTCAATATCAGAACTAACTAGGCAAGGCCAGATAATTATCTCTACTACATTTGCATCACTGCAAATTTGGACCGCTGTAGCTATATTGTATTTAGCTATGATTTTTACACTAACTGGAATTTCTGGTTATTTAGAAAGGAGATTTAAGATTGATAGACGCTAAAGACATAAAAAAAAGCTTTGGAAAAAATTTAGTGTTAAAAGGCATATCTTTGTCTATAAAACCGAAAGAAGTTGTTGTTATAATGGGGGCTTCTGGCTCTGGCAAAAGTACATTTTTAAGATGTTTAAATGGTTTAGAAAAAGTTGACAGTGGACAAATTTACATAAATAATATAGAAATAACACACAACAAAACAAATTTAAATTTAGTTAGAAGAGAAGTTGGCATGGTGTTTCAACATTTTAATTTATTTGCTCATTTAACCGCGCTGGATAACATAACTATTGGACCTATTAAAGTACTTGGTAAATCCAAAGAAGAAGCCCGCGCTTTGGCAATGGAATTGCTAAAAAAAGTAGGTTTAGAAGAAAAAACAAATCATTACCCCGATGAGCTTTCTGGAGGCCAGCAACAACGCGTAGCAATCGCTAGGGCTTTAGCTATGAATCCTATTGTAATGTTATTTGATGAACCAACAAGTGCGCTTGACCCGGAAATGGTAGGCGAAGTCTTAAATGTTATGAGAAATTTAGCAAAAGAAGGCATGACAATGGTAGTTGTAACCCATGAAATGGGATTTGCAAGAGAAGTTGGTGATAGAGTAGTATTTATGGATGAGGGACAAATTGTAGAAGAAGGTACACCGCAAGAAATATTTACAAACCCCAAACAAGAGCGAACAAAAGCTTTTATAAGTAAAATACTTTAATGTCAGATACAAAAAAAGGCTATATTTACTTACTTCTATGTATAGTATGTTGGGCTTTTATACCAATAGCTTCTAAAAATATTTTATCCGACTTAGATAATATACAAATGCTTTTTTATTCGACTATCGTTTCAACTGGTGTATTGTTTTTATTTGTGATTTTGCAAGGAAAATTCAAAATGCTTTTTTCATATAAAATGTCAGATTATTTATACATGGCTTTGATTGGCTTTATAGGTATTTATTTTAACTATTTAATGCTATATAAGGCGTTTAGCATAGCTGATGCGACAGTAGTGTTTATCTTAAATTACACGTGGCCCGTATTTTTATTTATTATTTCAATATTTGTATTTAAAGAAAAATTTACAATAAAAAAATTTGTTGCTATATTGGTTAGTTTCTTTGGGATTGTAATAATTATCACAAAAGGAAGCTTGTATCAAATAAATTTGAGCAATATTAAAGGAGATTTCTATGCCATTCTTGCTGCACTCAGTGCTGCAGTATATTCAATAATTGGCAAAAAGAAAAATTTTGAAAAAACAACAAGTGTATTTATATATTTTTTGTTTGTATTGTTATTTATTACACCAACCGTTTTTGTATTATCAAATTTCAAAATACCTGATTTGAATAGTCTTTTTTGGTTAACAATTAATGGTGTATTTATAAATGGCATCAGTTTCATTTTTTGGTTTAAAGCACTTGAATATTTAAAAACACATATTATATCAAGTGGAATATATTTAACCCCATTTTTGTCACTTGTTTACTTGAATATTTTTTTAGGTCAAAAAATTTTTCTATCTTCAATAATTGGTCTTATTCTTATTTCGCTCGGCATTATTATCGTTACATTTGTTCCAAACTCTTGACTAACTTGTAAATAATATTATAATTAGCAAATAAAGGAGGGTAAAAATGCAAAATACAATATTAGGGTCTCAAACACAAGCAATAAGCGCATCAACATTTATAAGCAAAGTATATCTGTGGATGTTTTTTGGGTTAGGCTTAACATTTTTGATTTCTTATGGAGTATCTCAAAGCCCGCAAATATTAATGGCGATTGCAAAAAATCCTATTTTATTTTGGGTTTTAATAATTGCAGAGTTTGGCTTGGTATTCACAATAAGTGGAGCAATTAACAAGCTTAATGCGCAAGTGGCTGCTGTTTTGTTTATACTGTATAGTTTATTAAACGGCGTTACATTGTCTTTCATTTTTTTAGCATATACGCAAACAGTTATTGCTTCGGCATTTGGAACAAGCGCATTGATGTTTTTAGCAATGAGCTTGTTTGGGCTAACAACTAAAAAAGACTTAACGGGTTTTGGGCATTTTTTATTTTTGGGTTTAATTGGCGTTATTGTTGCAAGCGTTGTGAATATTTTTTTAAAAAGTCCAATGATGTATTTTGTTGTAAGCGTAATTGGCGTAATTGTCTTTGCTGGACTTGCCGCTTACGATAACCAAAAACTCAAACAAATGAGCTATAGCATTGATGCAGATGATGGCTCTGCAGTTTTAAAAGGCTCTGTAATTGGCGCGCTCGCTTTGTACTTGGATTTCATAAACCTTTTCTTAATGCTTTTAAATTTATTTGGGATGGGTAGAAGAGAATAATTGTTTTTAATGTATTTAAATAGTTTTGTGGTTTTTTTAGAAAATTTGTGATATATCAGATATCAGTTGCATGGAAATAAATTTAAAACTTCTAAGAGAACAAGTATATGAATATCTAAAAGAACAGATAAATAAACAAAAATTAAAAAATGGCACATATATTGACATAAGTGCCCTATCAAAGCAATTAAAAATTAGCAAAACGCCACTTCGTGACGCACTATTGCAATTGGAATCAGATGGTTTTGTTACAATAATACCAAGAAAAGGAATATTGATAAAAGAGCTTACTTTAGATGATATTAAATGCTTTTATCAGATTATTGGCGCTTTAGAGTGTTCAGTTGTAGAAGAAGCCTACCCAAATATTAAAAACGAAACAATTGAAATGTTAAAAAAATATAATGATATTATGCAAAGCGCCATCGATTCATCTGATTTTGATTTGTTTTATCAAAACAACTTAAATTTTCACAATACATACTTGCACATGAGCAAAAATTACTATGCATTGGACATTATTAAAAAATTAAGGCAAAGACTGTATGATTTTACAATGAATAAGCATTATTTGCCAGAGTGGGAAAAAAATTCAATAAAAGAGCATGAAAAATTCATAGAATTATTAACCAAAGATTGCAAAAGCGCAAGTACGTTTATAAAAGATGTTCATTGGTCATTTTCTGTCCAAGAAAAGTATATTATGGAGTATTACTTTAAAAAATGAAAGGTTTGATTTTTGATATTAAGCGCTATTCTATACATGATGGTGAAGGCATTAGAACAACAGTATTTTTTAAAGGATGCCCGTTGTCTTGTCTTTGGTGTCACAACCCAGAAAGTCAACGTTTAAAAATACAAATTATACGTTATGAAGAAAAATGCATTTATTGCAAAACATGCGTTAATGTTTGCAAGCAAAACGCTATTTTCATAAATGAAAGTAATTTTTATATCAATGAACATTTGTGTAACCAATGTTTGGAGTGCACAAAGTTTTGCCCTACAAATTCACTTACTGCTATTGGCAAACTCTATAGTGTAGACGAAATACTTGAAGAAATTTTAAAAGATAAAATTTTTTTTAGTAATGAAGGTGGCGTTACAATATCTGGAGGTGAGCCATATCTTCAATTTCATTTTTTATTGGCATTACTAAAACGTATAAAGGAAAATCACATACACGTAGTTATTGATACGTCTGGATATACAAAATTTTCTAATATAGAAAAAACCTTAGATTATACTGACCAATTTTTATACGATTTAAAGATTATGGACCCAGTCTTGCATAAAAAATACACTGGTGTATCAAACGAACTCATACTTGAAAATCTAGAAAAGCTCTCAAAAGTAGCCAAAGAAAAAATTAATATTCGAATCCCCATAATTCCTACAATCAATGATAATCCAAATAATCTTTTAGATGTTTGTACTTTGCTAAATAAACTGGAAATACGAAATATAGATTTGCTTTTGTACCACAATATGATGATAGATAAATATAGGCGACTTAATATGGAATTCAAACTTAAACATATTCAAAAACCATCTGAAAAAGACATTGAACCAATTGCAAACTTTTTTAGATCTCAAAACTTTATTGTAAATATAGGAGGTTAGCATGCAAACAAGCTGTTCAGTGGTAACTTTTAAAAACTCGAAGTCATTGAGGGGATGCAGTGAACGCGTAAAAAAACTATACAAACAAAGCATAGAGTCTATAGAAAAAATATCCATTGAAAGAGCAATGCTTTTAACTGAGTTTTATAAAAAAAATGATATTGATAGCGTAGCGCTAAAAAGGGCAATGGCGTTTGAGTATATTTTGGAAAATAAAAAAGTAACTATATTTGATGGAGAATTAATTGTTGGTGAAAGGGGGGAATTGCCCAAAGCCACGCCCACTTACCCCGAAATTAATTTACACTCTTTAGAAGATTTAAAAATTTTAAACGAACGCGCTAAAGTACCATATATAGTTGATAAAGACGTATATGATTTGTACAAAGATGTAATAATACCTTATTGGAAAGGCAAAACTATAAGAGAAAAAATATTTTCGCATATGGAAGAAGAATGGTTAAATGCTTTTGAGGCCGGAGTTTTTACCGAATTTATGGAACAGAGAGCACCAGGACATACGGTAGCAGGAGACAAAATTTACAAATTTGGTATGCTAGATATTATTGACCAAATAGAGGAAGTAATAAAAGATTTAAAAAATGATAGCGAAAGTTTAAGCAAAAAAGAAGAGCTCCAAGCAATGAAAATTGCTGCTAGCGCAATGATAAAATTTGCAAATAGATATGCTAAAGAAGCACAAAGGCTTGCCCAATATGAGCAAGACCCATTAAGAAAAAAAGAATTATTAGAAATTGCACAAATATGCAAAAAAGTTCCAGCGCATAAACCCGAAACATTTCACGAAGCTCTTCAATATTATTGGTTTGTGCATCTAGGCGTAATTACTGAACTTAACGGTTGGGATTCATTTAGCCCAGGCAAACTAGATATGCATTTATATCCGTTTTACAAAAAAGATATTGAAAAAGGTATTATAACAAAAGAAAAAGCTAAAGAATTACTTGAGTGTTTGTGGATAAAGTTTAATAATCATCCAGCTGTTGCTAAAGTTGGAGTAACAGCTCAAGAAAGCTCAACCTACACGGACTTTGCTCAAATTAATCTTGGCGGTCTAGACAGTAAAGGCAACCCAAGCGTTAACGAGCTTTCTTACTTAATATTGGATGTAATTGAAGAAATGAGACTTGTGCAACCAAACCCATCCATTCATGTTAGCAAAAAAACGCCAGATGAGTTTATAAAAAGAGCTATAGATATTATCAAAACTGGTTTTGGACAACCAGCTATTTTTAATGCAGACGCTGTGGTTTTGGAACTTTTAAGACAAGGCAAGTCATTAGAAGATGCTAGGCTTGGCGGTACAAGTGGCTGTGTGGAAGCCGGTGCCTTTGGAAAGGAGAGTTATACATTAACTGGCTATTTTAGCTTGCCAAAAATTCTTGAAATAACGCTAAATAATGGCATTGATCCACTAACAAATAAAAAAATTGGTCTAGAAATAAAAAATTTTGAAGATTATAAATCGTTTGATGAATTCTTTGATGCTTATAAAAAGCAATTGAAACATTTTATTGATATCAAGATTAGAGGAAGTTTGATTATTGAGCAAATTTATGCAAAATACTGCCCTACCCCATTCTTGTCCATTTTAATTGACGATTGCATAAAAAACGGAAAAGATTTCAATGCAGGTGGCGCAAGGTACAATACATGCTATATTCAAGGCACTGGCATTGGTACAGTAACAGATAGTCTATCTAGTATTAAGTACCTTGTATTTGATACAAAAACCATTAAGCAAACCGATTTATTAAATATATTGAAATCTAATTTTCAAGGATACGAGATTCAAAGACAAATAATGTTGAATAAAGTACCAAAGTATGGAAATGACGATGATTATGCAGATGCAATAATGCAACAAATATTCGAAGAATTTTTCAAAAACATAGACGCAATGCCAACATTCAAAGGTGGTACATTTAGAATAAATATGCTTCCTACAACAGTACATGTATACTTTGGCTCGAAAATGATTGCAACTGCTGATGGCAGACTTGAAGGCGAACCTATTTCAGAAGGCATATCGCCAGTGCAAGGTGCTGATAGAAAAGGTCCAACAGCAGTAATTAAGTCAGCTTCAAAAATGGATCATCCAAAAACTGGCGGGACGCTTTTAAACATGAAATTTACGCCTGATGTATTAAAAGACCAAAAGGGTACAGGCGCTTTAGTCAATTTAATTAGAGCATATTTTAAACTTGATGGACACCATGTTCAGTTTAATGTTGTTGATGCAAATACATTAAAAGAAGCACAAAAAAAACCACAAGACTATTCAGATTTAATTGTAAGGGTAGCAGGGTATAGCGATTATTTTTGCCATTTGAACGAACAATTGCAAAATGAAATAATAGCTCGAACAGAACATGGATTTGATTAAACATAAAATTATTTTAAATAGCCTTTTGGGAATATTAGGCGTAAGCTTTGCTTCCATATTTATAAAGGAATGCCAAGATGTGCCAAGCTTAGTATTGTCAATGTATAGGTTGGATATTGCAGCGCTAATCTTGCTATTAATGAACTTAGTAAACAAAAAAAGACTACTACCTATACAAAACAGAGAACTTTTTTTGGGTTTTTTAAGTGGCGTCTTTTTAGCGCTGCATTTTTATTTTTGGATTGCTTCTCTTAAATACACCTCCATTGCAAGCTCAGTTGTTCTTGTTAGCACAAATCCATTTTTTGTAGTAATAATATCTTTACTTTTAATGAAAGAAAAGTTTTCATCAAAAATCCTAATTGCTTTATTAGCATCTTTTATTGGAACGCTTATAATTACAGCAAGCGATGGCAATTTGTTTGGAACAAAAATTGATAAAACAGCTTTATTTGGTGACTTGTTAGCTATAATTGGCGCTTTTAGTGTAAGTTTTTACTTTATTATAGGCTCTAGCTTAAGAAAAAGCATGGATACAAATAAATATATCACGCTTGTATATACATCAGCTGCGGTTTTTATAACAATATTAGTAGCTTTTGCTAATGTCAGTATAACTAACTATAGCGCAAAAGACTTTTCTTTTATGTTTTTGCTTGCAATTATACCCCAACTTATAGGGCATACTGCTTTTAACTGGGTACTAAAATACCTAAAAGCAGCTGCAGTTGCAATCACAACGCTAGGTGAAATTATTGGCTCGTCAATATTGGCTTATATATTTTTTGGACAAACTATTAGTTTTTGGCAATTTGTAGGCATATTATTTATTATGAGTGCCATACTTATATCCATTAGATATGGGAAAAATTAGTTTGTATTTTTGGAAAAATGGGTTATAATAAGGCGCTATGAAGCATTACTATGCTTTAACAGTTATTGGCAAAGACAAACCTGGCATAGTAGCAGGTGTTGCAAAAGTGCTATACGAGCTTAATTTTAATATAGAAGATTCTTCGTCTACGCTTTTGAGAGATCAGTTTTCGATGATACTCATTGTTTCATCGCAAAAAGAAATGGGTGTGCTTGAGTTAAAAAAAGCCTTTGCTAGTATTAGAAAAGAGTTAGAGCTTAGCATTTCTGTTAGAAAAATTGAAGTATTAGACACGCAAAAACCAAAGTCTAAAAATTATATGATTTCTATATACGGAAGCGATAAGATTGGGATTGTGTATAAAACTACAAAAAGCTTGAGTGATCTTAATATAAATATTGTTGATTTAAAAACTCGTGTCACTGGTGCCAAAAAAGATATTTATATTATGATACTTGAGGTTGAGGTACCAATAGAAATAAATATTAGTATAGTCAACGATATTCTAAATAACATATCAAACAACATAGGCGTTGATTTTTCAATTAGACCAATTGAATCCTACAGTATATGAATGATAGAAATAGTAAAGTTTCCAAATAAGTTTTTAAAAAAGCTCTCAATAGAAGTTAGCTGTATTGATCAAAAAGTATTGTCTGTCGTTGACAATTTAATGTTTGCGCTTGATTACTATAGTCACTGCGTTGGTATAGCTGCTGTCCAAATAGGAAATTTACTGAGGATTGTAGCAGTGGACGTATCAAAGACAAAAAATAAAAATCACGGAAGGCTCATTATGATAAATCCAACAATTCTCGAAAAAAGCTTGGATGATATAGTTACAAAAGAGGGATGCCTAAGTGTGCCAGATTATGTAGGATATGTTTCAAGACCAAAAAAAATTACCGTTAAGTATTTGGATTTAGACGGAAAAACTCAAATATTGGAAACCAAGAGATTTGAGGCGGTTGTTATTCAACATGAAATAGACCATTTAGATGGAATACTATTTATTGATAAGATAGCACCCTCGGGGCAATTGGTTAAGAGGTTTTAGATGATATATGCACTGCATTCAGACTACAAGCCAACTGGTGATCAGCCGTTTGCAATAAAAGACTTAGTTAACAACACAAAAAAGGGCGTAAAATTTCAAACATTAATTGGTGTAACAGGTAGCGGAAAAACATTCACAATAGCAAATGTGATAAAAAATATAAATAAGCCTGTCCTTGTAATTTCTCACAACAAAACGCTTGCCAGTCAATTGTATACAGAATTTGTAAATTTTTTTCCAAATAATGCTGTTGAGTATTTTATCAGCTATTATGATTATTATCAGCCAGAAGCTTATGTGCCACGCACAGATACATACATTGCAAAAGATTCATCTATTAATGATGAAATCGATAGATTACGTCAAAAAGCAACAATGAGCTTGCTTACAAGGAAAGATGTTATAGTTGTAGCAAGCGTATCTTGTATATACGGAATTGGAGAAAAAGAAGATTATGAGGGTATGTCTTTTAATATAAAGGTTGGCGATAAATTAGACATTAGAAAATTCTTAAATGTATTGATTGAGCTTTTATATAAAAGAAACGACATTGACTTTGAAAGAGGGAGTTTTCGCGTAAGGGGAGATATTGTTGATATATATTTGTCATATTTTAAAAATATGGCTTTAAGAGTAGAGTTTTTTGGTGATAGCGTGGAAAGAATATTGATTTTTGATCCACTGACTGCTAAGTTGATAGAAAAAAAAGATTCAGCAATTATTTTCCCAGCGAGTCATTATGTATCAACAAAACAAAAACGCGATATTGCAATCTATAGGATAAGAGAAGAGTTGAAGCAGCGTATTAATTTTTTTAAGTCTCAAAATAAACTTTTAGAAGCTCAACGTATTGAAGAAAGGGTTAATTTTGATATTGAGATGATGGAACAAACTGGCACATGTAGCGGAATCGAGAACTATTCATTGCATTTTTCAAATAGAAAACCCGGTGAGCCGCCTATTACTTTAGTTGATTATTTTAACAATGATTTTTTGCTAATAATTGACGAATCCCATGTTACAATACCTCAGATAAAAGGTATGTATAATGGCGATTATTCAAGAAAAAAAACACTTGTAGAGTATGGTTTTAGATTGCCAAGCGCTTTAGATAATAGGCCTCTAAAATTTGATGAGTTTATGCAAAAAATAGACCAAGTTATATTTGTTTCAGCTACACCTTCTGAGTTTGAACTTGAACTATCAAAACCCTACATAATAGAACAAATCATACGTCCAACTGGACTTATGGATCCAGAAATTATAGTAAAGCCAATGCATGGTGCAATAGATGATTTGTTTGCTCAGATTAAAGATAGTGTTGCAAAAAAAAGTAAAGTATTGGTTACAACTCTAACAAAAAAAATGGCAGAAGATGTAAGTGAATATTACAATAACTTAGGCCTTAGGGTTAAGTATATGCATTCTGAAATTGATGCTATTGAACGAGCAAAAATAATATGGGATTTGAGAAACGATAAATTCGATTGCCTTGTTGGAGTTAATTTGTTACGCGAGGGTCTTGATATTCCAGAAGTAAATTTGGTTGCTATCCTAGATGCTGACAAAGAAGGTTTTTTGCGAAGCAAGACCAGTCTTATACAAACTGCTGGAAGAGCAGCAAGAAATGCTACTTCAAAAGTAATTTTTTATGCCAATAATGTAACAAATTCTATGCAAGAAGCAATAAATGAAACACTAAGAAGGAGAAAAATACAAGAAGAATACAATATAAAGCACAATATAACACCAACAACTATAATTAAAAATAAAGATAGCAAAGTATTGGAAATGTGTGATTTAGATTATTTAGAAAATCCTGATATTAATAATATAAAAAAGAAAGATTTACCTAAAATGATTAGTGAGCTTTATAGATTAATGAAAGAGGCATCAGAAAAAATGGAGTTTGAAAAGGCTATTGAGTACAGAGACGAGATTGAAAGACTTAAGAAACTTGACATGGAATTGGTTTAGGATATAATTTAGAGGAGATATGCTATGTTAAAGTTAGAAAACATTAAGTATTTGCGCAATTCTAAGGAAATTATAAAAAACGTGACAGTGAGCTTTGAAGAAAACAAAATTACATCAATTATTGGCAGCAACGGCGTCGGAAAATCAACGCTTGCATATATTATTATGGGTTTGTCAGACTATAAACCAACTAATGGAAATATTTACCTAAATGATCAAGATATAACTAATTTAAATATAACTGAGCGCGCAAGGTTAGGTATCAGTTTGCTTTGGCAAGAGCCTGCTAGGTTTGAAGGACTAAGTATTCAAAATTATTTAAGTTTAGGCGGAAAAATAAAATTAGATAATATAAAAAAAGCTTTGGATCTTGTGAGACTAAACCCAAATGTGTATTTATCGCGTTTTCTGGACAAAAAATTATCTGGTGGTGAGAGAAAAAGAGTAGAAATTGCAAGCTGTGTTTTGCTAAAACCACGATTTTTAATAATGGATGAGCCAGATTCTGGAATAGATTTAATGAGTTTGGATATGATTGTAGATATAATGAATTATCTAAAAGAAAATGGCACAGGTGTTATTTTGATCACTCACAGAGAAGAAATTGCCAAACATAGTGATTATTCATATTTAATTTGTGATGGTAGAGTTCTTAAAAGCGGTATTTGCAGTGATATAATTGATTACTACAAAAGCACGTGTGATGTATGTGATAATGTTAACGCGCCAAAGGAAAAAGAATTATGATTGATATTGTAAAAGCATATGAAAACGAATTTAACCAATTGGTAGATTTGTACGAAAAAAATACAAATGATACATCTATTAAAAATAGAGGCGTGGCCTCAATTATTGTTAGCGGAAATAAAGTTGTTGGATTAAGTACATTAAAGGGAATTGATGTAAAGTCAAAAACTCGCGGCGATGGTGTTGTAGTTATTGATGTGGATATACAAGATAATACTGTTATCCCTATACCTGTGCATCTATGTACAGGTTTTTTGGAAAAAGCTGGCGAACAACTATTACAGTTTAACTACAATATAGGTTCAAATGTGAAAGTGAAATTTAAATCGCACTGTATTTTAACAAATATTGAAAAACTACATCATAAAATGATTTCTCAAATGTATATTGGTAAAAACTCATCTGTATTTTATGAAGATGAGCATTTTCATGACGAAAGGGGTGGTATATTTGTTGAAACTATAACATATGCAAAATTGGATAAAAATGCCTTCTTTCAGAGTAAATTTTATGCAACAAAAACGCGTGTTGGCCGAATAAATGTCGTTTTGGATCTTGATATAGATGATTATGCAAAAGCTGATTTAGAAAGCAAAATTTATGGCAAAAAAGATGATAAAATTGATATCCAAGAAATCCTAAGATTAAATGGACAGTATTCTTCTGGTATAGCAAAATCATCAATTTTTGCAACCGATTCTACTCAAGCAAATGTGATAAACGAAGCATATGGCAATGGGGCTTACTCAAAAGGTCATATAGAATGCAATGAAGTTGTAAAGGGTCTTGATGTGTTAGTATCAACTGTGCCCATCTTAAAAGTTGTAAATGAAAAATCAGAACTTACACATGAAGCTAGCGTTGGACGCATTAGACAAGACCAACTCGATTTATTAATGTCAAAAGGCTTAGACGAAGAAGAAGCAGTTAATATCATTGTTAATGGTTTAATTACTTAATGATTTTCATACTTGTTATTAGTATCTTAATTTTAACATTACTTGAAGCAATATTTGATGGAGTCGAAATAGGTATTTTATCGTTAAACCATGAAAATATAGATTCTAAATCTAAAATTTCATCTATTATCTTAAGTTATTCAAAAGAACCCCAAAAATTGTTATCGGCAGCATTAGTTGGCACAAATGTAAGTTTAGTAATAGCCTCCTACATAGGCGCATACCTTAGTGAAAAAATCCTACACAATTCCTTTTTTGCAATAATATTTTTATGGCCTATAGCTGTCATTTTTGGACAGATTTTACCAAAAATACTGTACCGAAACTACCCTCTTTTTTTGACGAGAAAAACAATTCTTGTTGTGTATATATTCAATCTTGTATTTTACCCAATTATTGTTTTAATGTTTCATTTATCAAATATTTTACAAAAAAAAATTTCTGTCAAATCTAAGCAAAATTTTCCCACACGGGATGAAATTAAAATGATTGTTAAAAGCAAATATTTTAAGCGTAACATTTCAGATTTAGAAGCAGAAATGATAAACCAGATTGTAAACTTTAAAGAGAAAAAAACTCAAGAAATTATGGTGCCCTTAAAAAAAGTTTTTATGCTTGAAGAAAACAAAACGGTAAGAGATTTAGCTTTGGCAAATAAAGACAACGATTATACTCGGATTCCTTTGTTTAGAGAAAGGGTTGATAATATTGTTGGAATCGTAAATATATATGATTTAGTCGATGCAAAATTAGATGAGCCATTAAAAAAATATGCTCAAGAACCTATATATTTTCCAGAGTATACGCTTATAGAAAACATTTTTACAAAAATGAAGCAAGAAGGTTTGAGAATGGTAGTAGTAGTTGACGAGTATGGTAGTTGTAGCGGTATTTTAACAATTGAAGATTGTTTAGAAGAAATTTTTGGTGAAATTGAGGATGAGTACGATGTAATTGAGAAGAAAATTGTTAAATTAAAAGATGGTTTTTTAGTCGATGGTGATATAGAAATTGAAAAAATAAATGAAGCTTTGAATATAAATATAGAAAAAAAAGCTGATTATGAAACATTAGGCGGTTTTTTGCTTTATAAATTTGGTTATATACCTAAAAAAGATGAAAAAATAATTTACAATGGTTTTGTA
>JABEBW010004087.1_pt1 | contig 16048 bp, 17 predicted proteins | sample 7245961 | NCBI WGS metagenome assembly JABEBW01 (sample SAMN14506364, study PRJNA622280) | hot springs metagenome | biome: hot spring [ENVO:00000051]|acidic hot spring [ENVO:00002120]; feature: spring [ENVO:00000027]|sediment [ENVO:00002007]; material: sediment environment [ENVO:01001048]...
GAAACGGCAGTAAAGCTTGCTTCACAGGGTGAGAAGGTAATACTTGTAAGACCTGAAACAATGGCGGACGATGTTCATGGTATAGCTGTTTCACAGGGTGTTTTGACCGCAAGGGGAGGAATGACAAGCCATGCGGCTGTTGTTGCAAGGGCTATGGGTAAACCCGCTGTTGTTGGATCGGAGGAAATAGTTATTGATATGAAAATGAGGCAGTTCCAGGCAAGGGGAATGGTTGTTAAGGAACTTGATACAATTACGGTTGATGGTACATCCGGTCTTGTTTACCTTGGTGAGGTGCCCGTGGTAACACCAGGATTAACACCTGAGCTTAGGGAATTCCTTTCAATATGCGATGAAGTAAGGGTTCTTGGTATAAGGGCAAATGCAAACACACCGGAGGAGGCTCAAAGGGCAAGGGAATACGGTGCTGAGGGTATAGGACTTGCAAGGACTGAAAGGATGTTCCTTGGTAAGGACAGATTACCAATAATGCAGGCAATGATCATGAGCAAAACAAGGGAAGAAAGGATATCATACTTGAATAAATTACTGGAAATGCAGGTAAACGATTTCATTGAATTCTTCAGGATAATGGATGGTTATCCAGTTATCATAAGGCTTCTTGATCCACCCTTGCACGAATTCCTTCCAAAGGAAATTGATCTAACAAATGAAATAAATGAAATAAAGATGAAATTGAAGGATGCAAAATCACTTAAGGAAATGGATTCACTTATTGAAGAATTGAACGAAAAGGAAAGGGTATTGAAAACTGTCAGGGCACTTTCTGAGTTCAACCCCATGATAGGTTTCAGGGGATCAAGGGTAGGTATAGTTTATCCAGAAATATATGAGATGCAGGTGAGGGCAATAATAAGGGCAGCGGTGAAGGTGAAAGAGGAAGGAAAGAATGTTATTCCAGAAATAATGGTACCGCTTGTTGGAATAGGGAATGAAATAAAGATACTGAGGGAAAGGCTTATTCCTATTGCGGAAGAAGAATCAAAGGGAAGAATAAAATACATGTTTGGGACAATGCTTGAGGTACCCAGGGGTGCCCTTGTTGCGGATGAAATTGCAAAGTATGCGGATTTCTTCTCCTTTGGAACAAACGATCTAACACAGATGACATTCGGTTTCAGCAGGGATGATGTTGAGGCAACGTTCATGAACAAATATATCGAACTGGGCATACTTGAAAACAATCCATTCGAAGTCCTTGACAGGGAAGGTGTTGGTGAATTGATGAAAATAGCAAAGGAAAAGGGAAGAAAAACAAATCCAAAGCTTGAAATAGGCATATGCGGTGAACATGGAGGAGATCCTTCATCAATAGAATTCTGCCATATTATCGGTCTTGACTATGTTTCAGCATCACCATTCAGAATACCTGTTGCCAGACTTGCAGCAGCTCAGGCTGCAATAAAACATAAAAAGAATTTAAATAAATGATGAAATTTAGGTGAAACAATGACAATAATTGAGGATGCCAGAGTAAGAAAAATTCTTGATTCGAGAGGTAATCAGACAATTGAGGTTGAAATATTCACAAGCGATGGAGGAATAGGTTATGCAATGGCACCTGCTGGTGCCAGCAAGGGCGAACATGAGGTGAGGGATTATCCTGTCAAGGGCATTGATGAATCAATCAGGATATTCAATGAAAAAATTAAAAATGAAATCATAGGTTTTGATTCACTTGATCAGGAGGGATTGGATTCCCTCCTCCATGAAATGGATGGAACGGATAATTTCTCAACAATAGGTGGAAATCTTGCAATATCAATTTCCATAGCAAACGCAAGGGCCGCGGCAGATTCACTTGGTCTACCATTCTACCTTTACATAGGAGGTATTTTTAATAGAAAGATCCCTGTACCTGTTGGAAACATAATTGGCGGTGGAAAGCATGCAATAAATGGTACAACGATCCAGGAATTTCTTGTTATAACATTTGCACCAAAGGTAAGGGATGCAATTTTCACAAACGCCCAGATCCACAGGGAGGTTGGAAAAAAATTGAGGGAAAAGTTACCCAACGTTTCCCTCGGTTTGGGTGATGAAAAGGCATGGGTTGCATCCATCAGCGATAATGAAGCGCTTGAAATACTTCATTCAGTTATTGAAGATTTCAGATCATCCACAGGATATAAGATCTATCCTGCAATGGATTTCGCAGCGAGTTCATTCTATGTGAATGGAAAGTATAAATACAGGGACAGGGAGCTGACAAGGGATCAGCAGATTGAATATGTTGAAAAGCTTGCCGAGGAATATGAGGTCTATTACATAGAGGATCCTCTTGATGAGAACGATTTTGAAGGGTTTGCAAAACTAACATCAGACATAGGATCAAAATCATTGATAGTGGGTGATGATATTTTTGTTACAAACATTGAAAGATTAAGGAAGGGAGTTGATATTGGTGCTGCCAACGCAATTCTTTTAAAACCAAATCAGATTGGAACATTAACAGATTTTCTCAAAACAGCAAGTTTTGCAAAGGAATCTGCATATTCAACAGTTGTTTCACACAGAAGCGGTGAAACTGAGGATGATTACATAGCTGATATTGCCGTTGGCATTGGTGCAGATCATATAAAAACAGGAACAATTGGTGGTGAAAGAACAGCAAAGCTCAACCAATTAATAAGGATTGAGGAAGAACTGGAGGAATGAAAAATATGGCAGAATTGTTGGTACCTGAGGAAGAATACCTTAAGGCTGGAGTTCAGATAGGAACACAGGTGAAATCAAAACACATGGTGCCATTCATATTCAAGATAAGGGCCGATGGCCTCTACATACTTGATATATCAAAGACTGATGAAAGGATAAGAATGGCATCAAGGTTCCTTGCGAGGTTCGAACCTGAGAAGGTTCTGCTTGTTGCACAGAGACAGTATGCACAGCAACCCGCAAAGAAATTTGCTGAAATCACCGGAACAAAGGCTGTGGTTGGAAGGTTTATACCAGGAACCCTGACAAACCCGAAACTTCCAAACTACATGGAGGCTGATGTTCTTCTTGCAAACGATCCAATAACGGACGCACAGGCAATCAGTGAAGCTGTAAAGGTTGGAATACCTATTGTTGCAATGTGTGATGCAAACAACAAAACATCATTCGTTGATCTTGTTATTCCAACAAACAACAAGGGAAGAAAGGCACTTGCCCTTGTTTATTTCTTAATGGCAAGGGAATATTCAGTTGCAAGGGGAATCATAAAGAGTTATGATGAATTCCAGCATAAGGTAGAAGAATTCGAAGCGCCCCTATGAGAAAACCCGCTGTTGCAGGGCAGTTCTATCCGGATAGGGTTAAGGATCTTGATAATGCAATAATTGAGGCATTTACACATCCACTCGGACCCGGTGTAGTTCCATCCCTTTCACCGGAGAGGAAGGGAAAGATCCTTGGCGGTGTTGTTCCCCATGCAGGTTATATTTATTCAGGGCCAGTTGCAGCAAACTTCTACCATGAACTCGCCCTGGACGGTTTTCCGGAAAGTTTCATCATAATAGGACCGAACCATACGGGCCTTGGATCCATGGTCTCCATGGCACTGGAGGATTTTCAGACACCATATGGCATTGCAAAAATAGACAGGGATCTTGCAAGGTTAATACATAAGGGTATTGTGGATGTGGATATTCAGGCACATATTTATGAGCATTCAATTGAAGTGCAGTTACCATTCCTGCAATTCTTTAAAAGGGAGATAAAGTTCGTTCCAATCGTTATGATGGCCCAGGACTATGAATTTGCCCATGAACTTTCAGGCATAATACATGATGCTATAAGTGAAAGGGATGTTGTTGTTATAGCATCATCGGATTTTTCACACTATGTTCCAAAGAAAAGTGCATATGAGAGGGATCTGAAGGCAATAAATTTTCTTTTATCTGGTGATGTTAAATCATTCTATCGTGCAATTGAGGAATACAATGTTACAGCCTGCGGTTACGGGCCCATAGCAACAGCAATGATGGCAACAAAAGGAAAGGCAAGATTATTAAAATATGCAACGAGCGGTGATGTTTTTCCAATGGAGGAGGTTGTGGGTTACGTATCAATCTCAATAGAGAGGTGAAATGTATGGAAAAAAAGAGCGGATGGTTGAGGATAGACGAAAATGAAAAAAAGAATGTGTTTGATTTTGCTGAGGAATACAAGGAATTTTTGAGGAAGGTGAAAACAGAGAGGGAAGCAGTGAAATACTTTGTATCAATTCTTGAATCTAAGGGGTATAGAAACATTGAAGGTGGAGAAAAAAGTGGAAAATACTATTTTGTAAAAAATGGAAAGGCTATAGGAATAATTGAAATAAACGATACAAGTTTTAACAACGGTTTCAGGATCATTGCAGCCCACATAGATTCACCTAGATTGGATCTAAAACCTAATCCAATAATAGAGGATCAGGATTCACAGACAGTTCTTATGAAAACACACTACTATGGTGGAATCAAGAAGTATCAGTGGATGAGCAGGCCATTATCCATACATGGTGTTGTTGTAACAAAATCGGGAAAAAATGTTGAAATAAACATTGGTGAAGATTCAAATGATCCTGTCTTTGCAATCCCTGATCTTTTACCACATTTATCCAGGAAACTGCAGGGTGAAAAGAAATTGCTGGAGGCATTTGAAGGGGAGGACATGGAATTCATAGTTTCACATATACCGGATGGAAAGGAGGAAAAGAACCCGTTGAAGAAATCATTCCTGAATTTAATAAAAGAAAAATATGGAATCGATGAGGATGATTTTTATTCAGCGGATATAGAAATTGTCCCCGCACACCAGCCAAGGGATGTTGGACTGGATAGATCCATGATCGGTGCATATGGACAGGATGATAGAATATGCGCCTACACGGCCTTCAGGGCCATACTTGAATCAAAGAAAAATAAAAACAACAGCATTGTTTTACTCTACGACAAGGAGGAGATAGGTAGTGATGGAAACGTTGGTGCGCAGAGCAACCTTGTTGAAATCATAATTGCAAAGATTCTCGATCTCTATGGAATAGAATATTCATACGGAAAATTCCTTGACATCATGCATAAATCTATTGTCATAAGTGCTGATGTTAATGCTGCTGTTGATCCAATTTTCAAGCAGGTTCATGATCTCAACAATGCTGCGAAGGCAGGTTTTGGAACGGTTATAACAAAGTACACAGGTTCAGGAGGAAAGTATGGAGCAAGCGAGGCACAGGCTGAATTGATCGCACAGATAAGGGATATACTTGATAAAAACAATGTTATTTACCAGTTCGGTTTGCTTGGAAAGGTTGATGAGGGTGGTGGAGGAACGGTTGCAAAATACCTTGCAAAATATGGTATGGCTGTTTTGGACATGGGACCTGGACTGATCAGCATGCACTCACCATTTGAACTTGTAAGCAAAATTGATCTATGGTCCACATATAAGGCATACAAAGCATTCCTGGAGGGTTAAATGGAATGGATGAAATTTTAGAAATACTGGAAAACACGAGAACGATTGCTGTTATCGGTGCATCAAAGGACAGGACAAAACCAAGTAGAAGCGTGATGAGATACCTGATGCGCCATGGTTACAAATGCTACCCTGTTAATCCAACAGCTGATGTTATAGGTGGATTGAAATCATACAAATCAATACTTGACATACCTGATGAAATAGATGTTGCTGATGTTTTTTTGCCAAGTGAAAAGGTGATTGAAATAGTGGACGATGTAATAAAAAAGAATGTCAAGGTACTCTGGATGCAGGAGGGCATTATAAACGAAAAGGCTGCAGAGATAGCAAGAGCCCATGGAATAAAGGTGGTCATGGACAAATGTATGATGAAGGAACATGTTGAATACAGAAAACTTGGTCTGATAAAATCAAGGCCTGTCCTTGAAAATATTCCTCCAGAATTCTAATTTTTTTTAAAATTTTTTAACTGAAACCTGTTTCAGGATTTTTTATCAACTGTTTCTTAATAAAAAAATTTAATGATGCCAATTTGTTTAAATATAGGTATTAATTATTCATTGACAATGAGTATAGTGCAATGGTTTTTTTCATTGATAATCAATTTTCTTTCATCCTATGGTTATGTTGCAATATTTTTTCTCATGACCCTTGAGAGCATGATGCTTCCTGTTCCATCAGAAATTGTTATACCATTTGCAGGATACCTTGCATTCATGGGAATTTTGAATATTTTTCTTGTTATAATCATGTCATCCCTTGGAGGTCTTGCAGGGTCTTTGATCGCATATTACATAGGTTATTTTGGTGGAAGGAAATTTTTACTTAAGTATGGTTACTATTTTTTGATCACACCGGAAACACTCGACAGGGCAGAAAGATGGTTTCAAAAGTATGGTAAAATTTCCGTTTTCATAACAAGGCTTGTACCCATTATAAGGACATTCATTTCATTACCTGCTGGTATAGGTGAGATGGATATAAGGTTATTCTCATTATACACATTCATTGGTAGCTTCATTTGGTCTTCTTTTCTAGCCTACTTGGGCTATACACTTGGAAAAAATTGGGATCTTGTTTCACATTTCTTTTCTGGTCTTGATATCTATATAATCATAGCTGGTTTGTTAATTCTAATTTATATCGCTTACAGGGTTCACAGAAGTTATAAAATTAATAAATTAAAAAATTTATGAAAATTCCTTTAAACCATTGATGATCTTTGTAATTTCCTCTATTTTTTTGTTCAGATCAGCTTCAAGTTCCTTTACTATTTCGGAGAAAGGTTTTGCAAGCTTGTACTTGTAAACAGGTCTTCCCTTTCCTTCCTTCTTAATCTCCCTCTTTGTGATCCATCCCTTGTTTTCCAGCCATTGCATGGCTATTGATACCTCCGGCTGTCTTAACCTTGCAGTTCTTTCCACCTCAACCGATGTTACCTCATCGGAATTTTTAAGGTAAACTATGGTCCTTGCAATGTTTTTCGGTAAACCTGCATCCATCAAATATTTTACGAGCCTTTCATCGTTATCCGTAAATTCCGCCATACGATCACCTAATTATTATATACCTTTATAATATATAAGCTTTTCTAATAACACCAATTAATTAAATTCTAAAAAGGATAAAAATTAAATATTAATTTAATGATTAACACAGGAACATGGAAGAAAATGTTAGAGAAAGATGCCCCACGGGTATAGAAAGTCTGGATAACATACTGAATGGAGGAATACCCAGGGGAAATTCTGTTCTTATAACAGGTGCCGCTGGAACAGGTAAAACAACGTTGAGCATTGAGTTCCTTGTCAGGGGAGCATTGATGGATGAAAAGGGTCTTTACATATCCGTAACGGAGGTATCTGAAAAGTTGATAGAGAACATGATCACTTATGACTTCTTCTCAAAATCAAAAATTAAAGAAAAAATTATTTTTGTTGATATGCCGGATATTTACAATGAATTATCATTGAATCGATTGAGATTTTCACTGGAAGATATTAATTTGATCATTGAAAAAATTGTTGATATAATCAAGAGAAATAACATAAAAAGGGTTGTTATAGACTCAATAACATCCATATGTTATAGATTGCAGACGGAAGAAAAAATAATGGAATTCATACTCAAATTGTCAAAGGAACTATCTGAACTTGGATGCACAACACTTATGGTATCAGAATTGCTCCCAACAGCAAAGGGCTATTCACAGTATGGTGTTGAGGAGGCAATTGCCGATGGTATAATCTTACTGGGGAACCTTGAAAGAAAAGGTGATCTTCTTAGAACCTTGAGAATAGTGAAAATGCGCGGCACATCCCATTCCAGGGCAACATATGTTCTTGATATTACAAGCATAGGTATTTTACTTGTTCCCCTTCTGAAAGGCGGTGGTGAAACACAGTTATGAACATAAATGAATTTATAAAAAAGTATGAATCATACAAGGATCCAACAACAGTATCATTACAATTATCAATATCAACATACTTTGATGCAATAAGGGCAATAGTTGAGAACATTTCAAAGGATATGGATTTTCAGATCATTTACATTTCATCAACAATACCATCAAAAAATATAATGAATGTCCTTGATGTTTTTGGCATAGATCATTCAAACATGTTTTTTGTTGACTGTATATCTTATACAATGATGACAGCATCCGTGCAGAATGAAAAGGTTGCCTATGTGGAAAGTCCAACAATGCTCGAAACCGTTATGCTTAAAACACAGTACATAATTAAAAAATTTATAACAAAAAAGGCCCTTGTTATTGTTGATTCAATAAATTCTCTCGCCATACACAACGATATTAGGATACTGTCTGAATTCCTCCATCTTTTTGTAACATATTTAAGATCTGAAAATGTCTATTTTATAATATTTTCAATGAAGGAACAGAGCGGTCCGGATCTTGTTAACATAATGAACCTTGTCAGTGATGAAATACTTTTTTTGGATTAAAGGTAAAAAATAAATGGTAAAATGAATGGGACAAGTATTGTTATTATTACTCCGGATCCGAATGAAACTATTGCTGATTCTGAACCAAGCTGTAATTTAATGAATGGTAGTGTTGTGTCCATGGCTGTTGCACCACCACAACCTATAAGGGCATACTTACCAAACCTTGAAATGAAGGGTGAGAAAATTATTGTGAACTGTTCCCTAAGTATATTAACAAGGAAGCCCAGGGAACCGTAAAATGGTCCGTATGTTATTCCTAAAAATGGACCTGAAAATGTGTACCAGCCAAGGGATGCAAGTACCATGATGGATGGTTTTAAACTTAGGTTGAATATGAAAATTAATGGTAAGGAAAATATTATTCCTGAAAAAGATGAAACTATTGATAGTGCAATATCCCTTGCATACTTTTTTATTTCCTTTATTTTTAAATCTATCTCATAACCTATCAGGAAAAGTAGAAGGTAAAGAAAAATATCGTAACTGAAATTTATTTTGAAAAATTGTGAAAATATTCCCCCTAAAGAAAGGAAGATTAAAACTAGAATTGTCCACCTGTAGTTGTATTTTTCCTTAACTTTTTTTTCAACACTTTTTTTTAGAAAAAGAAAACCTATTATTGTTGTTCCAAACATTGATGTTAATGTGAAAAATAATGAAAGTGGAATGATTTCATAATATTTTAATAAAGAATAACTCAAAAATATTCCAATGAAGAAAATAAGAATCAATATTGTTACCATTATTGAATAATCAATACCTTTGATAAAATTTTTATTTTTCGGGAAATAGATACGGTGAAGAACAATACCTGAAAGAATTGATACAATGCTCCATATACCTATTGCATTTATCATGTTTCAGAAAGCTTCCTCTATTTTGATAGTTCCATCCTGGAAATTTATGTTGTATATCCTGTTCACTTCAAGCCTGAAATTAAACTTTTCAAAATCCACTTCCCCAACCCAGAATTCAAGAACAGTTCTGTTCTGTTGAATAAATGGAAACTTTGAAGGATCCTCAAGGTATTTCATCAATCTGTTAACATATTCCTGTATTGAGTCCCTGTGTTCAATTTCCACAACACTCTTATCACTTTTTCCACCTATTGTTTCGAAAACAATCCTTCTTCCATCTATTCCATTCATTTCCTCTGACTGTATTTTAACAAGTTTAGCCAGCATTAATATTATGAAAGAATAACAATTATTAAACATTTCCATCCGAAAAGATTTTTTATAGTTTCACATTATTTATGAATCATTATGGTGCAATTGATTGTTTCCCTTTCCGGCCTTATCCTTTCCATTGTTCCCATCGTTGTTCTAACAATGAAAATGAAAAATATGTGGAAAAATTATATACTATTATACATATTTCCATTCCTCACCTTCCTTTCCATGCTCATTTATGTTATTGAAAATGATAAAATTTATTTAACGTTGGCATACGTATTTCAGATGCTTTTCTTTCTAAATATTTACAGGTCATACCTTAGAAAAGAATTATTCTTCTCTCTTGCTGTACTATCAACAATAATGGATCTTTCATTGATCTTTTCATTCTATTTTGCCACCTTTAATCTTGTGGAAATAGTTAAGAAAAGGTTACAGGAAAAGTCGGGATCAATCTTTGTAATACTTTCCATGCTCTTCTTTGATTTTTCATTAATTTTGCAGATAGTTTACATATTCCAGAATCAGAATTATTTGAACATTTACACATCATCACTTTTCCTTCTTGGTCTTCTATTGTTCATAATACCATCCCTGAGGGTGGTGTGGGAGAAAAGATGAGAAAAAACAGATCTGAAAACAGGATAATATTCGATATACTTGTTTTTGTTGAGAAGAATGAATGCTCCCTATCATCCATTCTCAGGAACGTGAACCTTCCACATTCAAAATTTAAGGAAATTGAAGATTATTTAATAAAAAGGAATTTGATAGAAAAGGTTGTGAAATCTGACAGAATTTACTATAGAATCACGGACAGGGGAAGGGAATTGTTAACAGAATACAGAAAATTTAAAGAACTTCTTGAAATGTATGGTCTGGAACCGTAAAAGGTGATTTAATGGAAAAGAGGATCATTGATATTTCATCAATAATACTTTCAAGAACATTTTATGCATTGAACTGGTATAACATATCACCACTTTACATTTTCATAGCATCATCCTTATCCATATCGCTTGGTGAACTTGGTCTTATACCAGCATTCTTTCTTCTGGGTGCTGGTATATTCCAGATACCTGCAGGAATAATATCCTACAAGATAGGTCCAAAAACAACTGCCATGCTTGGTATGTACATACTTTCAATATTCACAATCCTTTCAGCATTTTCCTGGAATTTATATTCACTTCTTTTCTTCCGATTTATGGTTGGGATCGGTGCCGCAATGTACTTTTCACCTGCAATAGGAATATTGAAAAATCTATTTTCAAGGTCAAGGAGCGGTCTTGCAATGGGCTTTTATAATGCGGCATTCGATCTTGGTGCCGGTATTGGAATTATACTATGGGGCCCTATCGCCCTTTACCTTGGCTGGAATTTCTCTTTAGTTATTGGAGGTTTAATCTCTCTAATAATAACAATAGAGAATCATATTGTTTTACCTGATTACAGGAGCGTGGAAAAGGTAAGTATAAAATCAACGCTATTGAATAAAAATATAATATTCCTGGGCTTATCACTTGCAGGCTTCTGGGGTTCATACTTTGCAGCAGGTCAGTTACTTGACACATACCTTCAGAAAATTGGATATTCTGTAGCCTTTGCTGGAATAGTTTCATCATTTATATTACTCTTCGGAACACTTGGAGGTCCCATAGGGGGATACATTTCAGATAGAATAAACAAAAGAAAAATAATACTTTATGTTTTTTCCATACTAATATCAATAATTTTATTATTAATCCCCATTTCAAACATTTACCTTATTACAATATTATCAATATTGTTCGGCATACTTTCTGTGGGAATATTTTCCGTCCTTTATGCAGTTCCTGTTGATCTTGAAGAAATACCGGAGGATCTTATTCCACTATCTTTAGGTATGATAAATTCAATACAGATTTCAATAGGTGCACTTGCACCGTACATCTTCACGTATATTTCACATGAATTTTCATTCCAATATGGATGGCTTTTCCTTGCTATTTATGTTATAATATTCCTGCCTTTACTACATTTTGTTCGATCAAAATGAAACAATCGATTAAAATAATTCCTTACATTTAATCTTTTATGTTTAAGATAAAATATTTAATATGCATTGAAAAAATAAATTATAGGGTAAAACTATGAATAAAAATCTGTTGAAGATTGGACCTGCCTGGATTGCAATGATGGCCGATATAGATGTTGCAAGTATAATTACGGCATTACAGGCAGGAGCAACGTTCGGATACAGAATGATTTTCATAATGATTATTCTCACAATTCCTTTGATTGTTCTACAGTATTCATCAGGTTTAATAGGAATTGTTACAGGAAAGGGACTTGGTGCATCAATCAGGGAGAACTACGGAAAAAGATTATCAATAATATCCGGTTTTTCCATGGCATTAACGGATTTTATATCCTATTCTGCTGAATATGCAGGCATTGCAATAGGCTTTGAAATTTTAGGTTTGAACCCAATCTTCGGTATTTTTCTTGCATTCCTTGCCCATAATCTTGTCATAGTATCAGGTAGTTTTAAAAAGATAGAAAGAATACTTATGTTCACATCGGTTTATCTTGTTTTATCACTTGTTCTCGGATCATTGGTAACGAATTTCAACATTTATTATTTCATTGAGGGTTTATCACCCATTCAACCATTCAACGACCCGGAATATGATTATCTTTTTGTTGCAAGCATAGGTGCTGTGATAATGCCCTTCATGCTTTATTATCAGGCAGGTGCAACAGCTGAAAAGAGATTAAACATTAATGATAAAAAAGTTGTAAGGAATGAAACAATAATAGGAGGAATTGTATCAGAACTCATAATGTCTTTCATTGTAATGGCTGGAATTTCAATTGGAAAATTTGCAGCTGAACCAAAAATGCTTGTTTATGCCTTAAAACCCTATGGATCATTCGCGCCCTATATTATCTCATCAGGTTTTATTTTTTCAGGTTTCCTTGCACTTGTTGTTGTCTCACTTGCATCCATGTGGGGTATAACAGAGGCGCTTAACATAAGGGTAAAGTTCACAGGAAAAATAAAGGATCTCAGGTATTTTTACATAATTTTCCTTTCTGAAAGTTTACCTGCTGCAATTCTAACAATTTTTATGGGCAATGATCTAATAAACTACGCAATTGAGCTCATGGTAATATTTGTTATTGTTTTAATTCCGACAGGTTTGATACTTGGATTTATGATATCAAACAGAAAGATCATGAAGGATCACATGCCATCAAAATTTTTTTTAATTCTTTATTGGTTAATGTTCCTTGCTGTTGAATTTTCAGGTGTTATAACACTCATTTCAATTGTTTGAAAAATTTTATTATCTTCTGTTTTTATAACTTAAACAATGCTTGAAAATCTAGGACAGTCATTGAAGGAAGCGATTAGAAAAATAACAAAATCATCCTATATAGATAAGAATATTGTCCAGGAGGTTGTTCGCGATATTCAGAGGGCACTTTTGAAGAGTGATGTGGATGTTTACCTTGCCCTTGATATTTCAAAGAAGGTTGAGGAAAGGGCATTGAACGAAAAACCTCCCGAGGGAATGAGTCCAAGGAACTATCTTGTAAAAATAATTTATGAGGAACTTGTTTCACTCATTGGAAAGGGAAAGGAAATAAATTTAAAACCACACAGAATAATGCTTGTTGGTCTTTATGGTCATGGAAAGACAACAACAGCCGGCAAACTTGCAAGGTTTTATGTAAGAAAGGGTTTGAACGTTCATCTTATAGGCTGTGATGTTCATAGACCAGCTGCCATGGAACAGCTTGAGCAGATTGGAAAAATGATAAATGTTCCCGTCTTTTTAATAAAAGGTGAAAAGGACCCTAGGAAAATTGCAAAAACGTATCTTAATGAATCAAGGGGAGATGCTGTCGAAATATTCGATACATCAGGAAGGGATGCTCTGGATAATGATCTCATAAATGAATTGAAGGATATGAAGGAAATCATAAAACCGCAAGAAATATACCTTGTTGTTGATGCAAGTATAGGGCAGCAGGCTGGAAAGCAGGCAAAGGCTTTTCATGATGCTGTTGGAATAACAGGTGTTATTTTAACAAAAATGGATGGTACAGCAAAAGGAGGAGGAGCACTGAGTGCTGTTGCCAAAACAGGTGCACCCATAGTTTTCATAGGAACTGGTGAGCATCTTGAAAACCTTGAGGTTTTTGATCCAAAAAGGTATATTTCAAGGCTGCTTGGTTTAGGTGATCTACAGACTCTCATGGAAACTGTTCAGGAAATGAACATTGATGAAAAAAAGGCCGAGCAAACTGCTGAAAAGCTACTTTCAGGAAAATTCAACCTTAAGGACATGTACGATATATGGGAACAGTTTTCAAGACCAGGGATAATGGAAAGGATATTTAATGCAATACCAACATTTTCTTTACCTGGCGGTGATAAGATAGATAACGATTTCATTCAGCAATCAGAAGAGAAATTGAAAAAATACAGGACAATACTAGATTCCATGACATACGAGGAACTTGAAAACCCCGACATAATAAAGGGAACAAGGATAGAGAGAATAGCAAGAGGATCCGGTATGAAGGAAGAGGATGTAAGGGAACTTTTGAAGGAATACAACAAAATGCTTAAAGCAATAAAGGAAATGAAGGGTAACAGGAAAATGATGAGGATATTAAGAAAACAATTTGGAAAAAATATACCTGGATTAGAGGAAGAGGATGACGGTTCCCAGAAGAATGGTAATAACTGAAACAGGTAAGCCTGCCTTAGAAAACCTCAACCAGTTTATTTCATAACCCATTGTTGATGCAATTTCTAAAACAATTACGTTTGCCGCAGCCCCAAGTATTGTTGCATTGCCAGCAAGTGTTGATGCCATGGCAAGTGCGAGCCAGTAGTTTGTTCCGGATGTTGATGGTGAAAGTAACATTACTGCGGGAACATTGCTAACAAGGTTTGAAAGAACTGAAACAAGCGTAACATACCAGAAGGGGTTTTTTAATGGTGCTATGATCTCAAAAATATTCATTATCTCTTTTAAAAGACCTGATACCTGAACGCCCTCAAGAACGATGAAAAGTCCTATGAAAAATAGAATAATTCCCCAGTCAACGGACTTTATAATTTTCCTTGGATCAAGGTTTTCAAAGAAGGGTGTAATAAAAAGTAAAAATGAAGCACCAACAAATGGAACGATTGCAATGTTTTTCACAAATAAAAAGGATATGAAAATAAGGATCATTGTTAAGAGAGCGATGTAAAATAGATTTTTATGAACAATTTCACCCTTTTCTATTCTTTCAACCCTAATTTTTTTATTAAGATCATTTTTGTATATTAAATAAAGAATAAACATTGATATTAAAAGTGAGAGGATTGAAACAGGTAAAAGTTTTATTAAGTAATAAAAGAATGGAATGCCGCTCTTTATTGCAATGTAGGCATTCTGTGGGTTTCCTATTTCTGTTGCAACACTTCCTATGTTTGCTGAAAATATAACAGTTAAAAGAAAAGGTTCAGGATTTATGTTTGCGTTCTGTGAAAGTTTAATTATTATGGGTGTGAAGAAAAGTACAATTGCATCGTTTAAAAACAAAGCGGAAAGAAATGCTGTACTCAGAGAAACTATAATGAATAGAGTTAACGTGTTATCAGAAAATGTTAATAGTTTATAAACAACCCAGTTGAAAAAACCCGTTAATTCAAAAACACCAACTATGATCATCATACCCATAATAAGGAGAAGAATGTTAACATCAATCGCCTGAACTGCCTGATCAAGTGAAACAACACCAAATATTATCATCAGGGCTGCGCCGAAAAGTGCCGATGTTGGTCTGGTTAGTTTACTCCCCCTTATCCTTCTAAGTGAAATTAATGTATACGTGATAACAAATATGATCAGTGCAATCCACATGCTTAAAAGGGAATCTCATTTCTGGATAAAACATTTTCCTGAGAAATGCGGAGGGAGGGATTTGAACCCTCGCATCCCTACGGAACCAGACCCTCAATCTGGCGCCTTTGACCAGTCTCGACAACCTCCGCTCTATCTGGATAATCTGAATAGGATATTTTACCTTTACTATAGATAATAATACTCTCCCTTTGCCTTCTGTTCCCTATCGTTGTATGATCCCGGTTTGTTTATCCTCGGTCTCTTTGTTTTATCATCCCTTCTGAATGTTATGTCCACATTTTTCAAAAACCTGTTCATACCATCCCTCATGTTATATGGACCTGTTCCAATGCCCGAAATACCCGGTTCACCCTCAAAGGTCATGAGCGAATCTGATATAAGATCAATGAAATAGATATCATGATCAACGACAAGCGCTGTTTTTTTAGTTTTCTCTATAAACCTTCTTATTATTTTTGCTGCTGTCATTCTTTCAGCTGAATCGAGGTATGCTGAAGGTTCATCAAGTAAAAATACATC